>Ga0315315_10001189_pt1 | contig 23716 bp, 20 predicted proteins | sample M140m3416metaG_FD_203699 | JGI IMG/M metagenome (GOLD analysis project Ga0315315, IMG submission 203699) | Ammonia-oxidizing marine archaeal communities from Monterey Bay, California, United States - M1 40m 3416 | ecosystem: Environmental > Aquatic > Marine > Intertidal zone | place: USA...
ATAGAAGCAGTATGGGCAGCTGCTGCTGCTGCTGCTGCAGCAGCAGCAGCTGCAACAACAGCAGCAGAAGCAACAACAGCAGCAACAGCAACAGCAGCAGAAATAGCAGCAGTAGCAGAAGCAGTAGGGATAGTAAAAACAGCAGTAGACATATTAGAAACAACAACAACAACATCAGCAGCAGAAGCAACAACAGCAGCAGCAATAGCAGCAACAACAGCAGCAGATGCAGCAACAACAGCAGCAGCAGATGCAGCAACAGCAGCGGCAGCAGACAAACATTTGAGTGATGCTGTTGCTATAGAATCAGCAGCAGCAACAGCAGACATGCTTATAGAGGAGGTGCGCGTATCTTGGTTATCAACAAAAAAAACGGAAGCAGCAACAGCAGCAGCAGCAACAGCAATAGAAGCAACAACAGCAGCAGATGATGCAGCAACAGCAGCAGCAGAAGCAGCAGCAGCAACATTAGCATTCGAATTAGCCAGAGTAGCAGTAGCAGCAGCAGCAACAGCGGTAGCAGAAGCAGAAGTAGCAGTTGCAGCAATATCAGCCCAATCTTGTTCAGCCTATGCAATAACAGGATGTAAACTGTCTGAAAATAAATGTATTAAAGACATGACAACAAATATTAGTTGTAGAAGTGATGGGCAGGTAGAACATAACTATTATGAGTGCAGTCCTTATTATAATTTGAATAATAATAACCCAGTACGAAAACTAGTAGATTTTGAAACTAATAGAGGGTGTGATAAGTGTAATACCATAGACAATGCCGCAATCCCCAAACAAATAACATGTAATGGCACAACTAATGTACTTAAAAGTGATTGTGAACTAAATTACTATAAAAGTAGTAATAGTTGTATAGAACAACAAAAATGCAAAAATACAGATAATAATCCGTGTACTTCTACAGATTTTATGCCATCCTATCGGGAAGATAAGTATTGTACCACAGATTTTTGTACAGTAGCAGAAGATAATAGTATTTGTTGTGAACCATTACAAGAATGTGAGACTGATGAATATGAAAAAACCGCGCCCACTAGCGATACTGGCGTGCATGCCAATTTCAGTACTAATCGCGAATGTGCGACATGTGCTTCTGAATGTGATCCTGGACAATATGTATCATCATATTGTTCATTTCCAAATAATCTCCAATGTGATGATTGTCCAATTCCAGATGGAGCTGATATAATTACTTGTAATATTGATAATAGAGCCGTGATCAACACTGGTGACGGCCCAGAAATTAACACGCACGTGACAATTGCTTCTTGTTCAAATAATTATTTTAAGACACAAAATTTAGCAGGTAACTTAGTATCTCTAGAAGATAGTACTAAATGGGATGGAACTTGGAATACACAAAAGTTACAAAATTTATATAACGAATTGGATCTGGGAGAAGTGCCCATAGCTGAACCTTTAAAAATAAAGGTAATAAATAATTGTAACGAATGTAGAAGTCAATCCGAGTGCCTCTCAGGTGGCGATGACACAGAAATAGAATGCATATTAGACGATGATAGTACAATATGGGTGGACCCTGATGGTGCGTCGCCCGATTCGGGACAAATAAAGCACGAACTCAAAAAATGTCCAATAACTAATTATGAAAATGATAAATATGTTGATTCTACTGGTTTTATACAAACTTGTCCAGCTGATAAATATAATAAATCATCACACTCACCATATACGGAACAACATATATGTACATCTAAAATAACTGATAAGTACTGCGCGGATGCGTACGACAATGGGACACACCCCTGTCCGGTAGACGAATGTGCAACATATACCAGCGCCGAAGGGACGACGGTGTGTTTTTCTCCTTATAAACGAATATGTCAAGGGTATGGTGTGGTGCGGGACAACCCTTTGCCTTTGGGATTAAGTGAAATAGATCCATCTACAGGAAGGGTTATATACAAAAATGAAAATAATGAGGTAATTAATTTTTCTAATGAAGCTCATAAAAAGGTATTTACGGATGATATAAAATCTATATGTGAGATGGATGCGGAACACTGTACTTATAAAAGTTGGTCAATATGTAGAGAATGTGACGAACAAGTAGGCTGTGTGGAACATACAAATTGTATTAAGGACGACTCCATCGCTGATGAGAATTATGGAAAAATATCGTGTACAAAAAGTATAGATGGATATGAAATAGATAGATATGGAATTGTGACGCAATGTGAAGATCATAAATATAGAGATCAGATTAAAGATAATTTCGGTGATACATTATGTAGAGACTGCAAACCACCCGCCGGGGGAGGAGCCGGGGGAGGAGAGCAAATAGGCTGCTTACAAAGTTCTTTTTGCTCTGACCCTGGCTCGCCAAGTTGTACAGATCCCGAGTCAATAAAATGTGCGAATAATATCGTTCTAGGTGCAAGGGAACATCTTCGTAATGCATATACAGATCCACCACCAGCAGAGGAAAATCCAATGACAGTGGGAGAACAAATTCGAAACCTAGTTAGCTGGGATAAATTAGGTATAGCAAAAAATAAATGGAAAAAACTAGGTTGGACATTATATAAATGGACATATGGTTGGAATGGACAGCGCGACTCTTGTAAAGCCGAAAGATGCGTAAATTTATGTGTCGATCAAGACGAAACAGTCAGAGCCTGCCCCATCGATGCCGATAAGAATGCATGCCTGACGAGTCTGGGCTGTACGTATTATCCCATGCCGACTGGATGTGTAGATGCCAACAGTTATACTGATGATGGTCCCACCTGGGCCGATCTCACCGATGACGAGGCGATGACGCCGAGGGAAAAGCAGGCGACCATAACCGTGCTCCAGGAACTTGGTTATAATCGGTCGTTGTGGGATAATCCAACTGAGAGATGGATAGAAATGGTTCTTCAAAATAATGGTATAAATGATTTATATAATAAACAGAAATGTTTGACAGCAAACACGGCGCATAATATCGCGGTAAACAAAAACCTGGACACCCCAGAAGTATCTGTCTCAGCACAAGGTTACATATTATCTTCTAATATACCTAACAATTCAGACGAAGATAAATTAACAACTATATTGAATATTACATATGATGAAAGAAAACATATTGTAAGAAATAAATCTTGTTCATTTAACAAAGACATTCCTCTCCAACGGAATAAGTGCTCGATAATTTCGGAAAACCATACAGATTGTGATGGAGACTATAGATCATGTATAAAATCCATGTTCAATTCTAAAATTAATATGGATGGAATTCTAAGAAATTGTAATGATGACGAATGGGCAATACGAATGTTTATTAAAGATTATTGTGCAGACGACCTTTCCAAAGAAGAGTGTTTTGAACGTCCTGTATGTGTATTTCACGACAACGAGTGTAAAATAGATAATGAAATCGTGTTCGCCGATTCGGTGTTCAGTGATTCGGTGTGCTCAGCCGGTCCGAATTCCCCTGTAAATCATAATATTGATGAAGAAATAAATATATGCGTTGCTCGTGCGGCGTGCTCCACGATCACATGCGCGAATAACTATGTCCCGGACGACTCGGTGTCTGCTTCGCTGTGCGCTACTGACATATGCGACAACACTGGGGCGGACAACGAGCTGTGCTGCAACGCTAAGGCTGCGTGCTCCACGTACACATGCGCGGCTGGCTCTGTCCCAACCCCGCATATCGACTCCATGACTGTGCTGTGCGCTAGAGACACATGCGTGTACGACTCCGACCAACATACGTGCTGTACCCCCAAGGCGGTGTGCTCCTCGATGACATGCGCGGCAGGGACCTCCGCTGACTCCTCGGCGACTGCTTCGCTGTGCGCTGGCGCAACATGCGACAACACTGGGGCGGACAACGAGCTGTGCTGCAACGAAAACAGCTGCGCCGCGGTCGGCGCCTTGGGCACCGGCGTGGTGACTGACGACGACTACAGCAACGGCTGCACACCGAGGAAAGTCCTCACCACCGACTCCGACTCGACATGCGATGTGAAGTGCGACACGGCAACGCATTTGGCACAGACGGCGACTGTCGAATGCTCCGCAACTGCAGACGAGGGCGATGCTGTAACGGGGCTGCCGACATGCATTTCTCGTAGGGCGGCGTGCGACACGATGACATGCGCGGCAGGGACCTCCGCTGACCCGAATATCGACTCCACGGCTGTGCTGTGCGCTGGCACAACATGCGACAACAGAACGGCGGACAATGCGCTGTGCTGCAACGAAAACAGATGCGCCGAGGTCGGCGCCTTGGGCACCGGCGTGGTGGCTGACAACGCCAACAGCAACGCCTGCGCAACCAACACGGTCCTTACCACCGACTCCGACTGCGAGGTGAAGTGCGACACGGCAACGCATGTGGCACAGACGGCGACTGTCGAATGCTCCGCAACTGCAGCCGAGGGCGATGCTGTGACGGGGCTGCCGACATGCATTGCTCGTGCGGCGTGCTCCTCGATGACATGCGCGGCAGGGACCTCCGCTGACCCCTCGGCGGCTGCTTTGCTGTGTGCTGGCGATACATGCGACAACAGCACGGCGGACAATGCGCTGTGCTGCAACGAAAACAGATGCGCCGAGGTCGGCGCCTTGGGCACCGGCGTGGTGGCTGACAACGCCAACAGCGACGGCTGCGCGACCGACACGGTCCTCACCACCGACTCCGACAGGACATGCGACGTGAAGTGCGACACGGCAACGCATGTGGCACAGACGGCGACTGTCGAATGCTCCGCAACTGCTGCCGAGGGCGATGCTGTGACGGCGCTGCCGACATGCATTGCTCGTGCGGCGTGCTTAACGTACACATGCGAGGATGGCTCTGTCCCTAACCCGAATATCGACTCCACGGCTGTGCTGTGCGCTAGAGACACATGCGTGTCCGACCCCGACCAACATACGTGCTGTACCCCCAAGGCGGCGTGTCGCACGATTACATGCGCGGCAGGGACCTCCGCTGACTCCTCGGCGGCTACTTCGCGGTGCGCTGGCGCAACATGCGACACCAGCACGGCGGACAATGCGCTGTGCTGCAACGAAAACAGATGCGCCGAGGTCGGCGCCTTGGGCACCGGCGTGGTGGCTGACAACGCCAACAGCAACGCCTGCGCGACCAACACGGTCCTCACCACCGACTCCGACAGGACATGCGACGTGAAGTGCGACACGGCAACGCATGTGGCACAGACGGCGACTGTCGAATGCTCCGCAACTGCAGCCGAGGGCGATGCTGTGACGGGGCTGCCGACATGCGTTCCTCGTGCGGTGTGCTCCTCGATTACATGCGCAGCAGGGACCTCCGCTGACTCCTCGGCGGCTGCTTCGCTGTGTGCTGGCGATACATGCGACAACACTGGGGCGGACAATGCGCTGTGCTGTCAGGACTGTGCATCAGGGAAGTACGCCCGTTCCCAGGGCTCCCTTTCCTGCACCAACTGCGAGGCAGGGACCTGGAGCACTGCGGGTGCCGCAACCTGCACTCCCTGCCAACGGGGCACTTACTCGTCAGCAGGGGCTTCAAGCTGTACAGATTGTCCGGCGGGCACGGGTGGAGTCCTGTATCCCGTGGATGATGACCCCGCGGCGGATGGTGCGTCGATCCTGCGTGTGAATCAGGCGGTGGCGTGTGAAGCCTGCCTCGCAGGAGAGTCCAGCGATGCGGGCGACGCAACCTGCTCCCCTTGTGAGGCAGGGACCTGGAGCGCTGCGGGCGACGCAACCTGCACTCCCTGCGTGGATGGCAAGTATTCGGACTCGACTACCTCCGGTTGCGTCCTTTGCGAATTGGGCAAGTACTCGTACGGAGGGACGTGGAAATATAACCCAGACACCGGCACATCAGGAAACGCCGGAGCGACGTCATGCGCGCAGTGTCCTGCCGGCACATATGGACATTCTACACGCACCAGGTGTCCGCAGTGTGAGTCGGGCAAGTATCAGGACGAGCCGGGGAAGCCTGACTGTAAGGCATGCTGGAATGCTCCTGGGAAGAACCAGGCATCAAAGTCGGGTGGGGATACTTGGGGATATACCTCCCCCGTAGGTAGCACGACGCACAGCAGTTGCGGACTCCTCAGCTGCACACACAACAATATAACAGAAGCTTCATGCAGAGCCCGTTACGTTGTGGGTGGCGCGACCGGGAACGTCGGTTCCACAGCAAAGTGCTATTATGGCGGCTGGCGCTCAGGTTGCACTCAGAAGTCCAGATAATTTAAAAAATAATTATAAAACAATACTTATTTATTCACAAATACATATGTTATGGAGGTTGATCTCCATTTTATGATATTGATGTTACATAGAACTATCGTAGATATATAAAATGGATATTAGTACTCTTATTAATTAGAATAGTAAGAATATATACTTTCTAAATAATTAAATTTACAAAAAAAATTAAAGATAAATATTTACTCTTTATTAATAACTGGTATAATTTCTTCTACTTTAATATCACTAACATCTATATCTTCGGGTATATTATCTTCTAATTGTTTTAATTCTTTATCTTCTTTTTCTTTGATATAATCTGAATCTAATACATTAAATGAAACAAATTCAGACATATATGCACTCATCATCTTATCACTTTTAACCGAATGATATGCCACTGTAAATGAATTATATAATTTCATCATTACGAGTAATGAAAAACTAATAAAACAAGAAATAGTTGAAGTACTATGATAATTATTATATAACAATTTAATAGTTAAACATAAATTAACAAAATATAAAAACATTGTAGTCATCACAATATTTTTATAAAATTTATTTAATTTATCCATCTGTTTATCTAACGCAACTTCTTTAACAATAACACTCTTTAAATTATTATCAGAAACATTATTATCAATATCTAAATATTTAATAGACCAATTTTCTCTTTTTAATTCATAAACATATGTTATTAAAAATGAAAACATAGTTAACATATTCCAATATAAAGTCATTTTATGATATAATTCTGGATTTTCATAATTTTCAGTTAATGTACATATTTTATCATCACAATTCTGAGGAATAAATAATGTAAGTAATGTTCCAGTTATTATTTTATAAAATTGTAAAAAAAATAAACCACTAACTTTAACTCTTTGTACTAAATCAACATTAATATTAAGCATTATAAATTATATAATATTATTTTTCTGTATTTTAAATATAATATGATTTAATAAAATCTTCAACAACCAATTCTACATTATAATTATCTGGATTACCTGTTAATTTAATTATTAAAAATAAATGCTCTTTTAAATCACCGATTTTTATATATTTATATTTATCTTTCTTATTAATACTTTTTTTAATAATTATATTAACATCAGAATAAACAGCTGGTAATTTACGAATAGATGATTTTAATTTATTTAAATTTTTTATATATTTATTAATATTTACTTTATAAATAAAAACAGCTTTATTATGTTTTTGAATTTCTTTAAATAAAAATAAACTAATATAATCAAGATGACTTTGAATTGAATTATAATTTATATTTATTTTATTATTTTTTTTAGAAATATCATATTTAGTTATTTTATTATTTTTGTCTATTGATTTTTTTATTTTATCTAATTCTATATTTTTATTATTAATATTTATTGTTAAAATATGTTCTTCTAATTCTTCCATTATAATATTTGGTTTACTCATTTTATTATAATAATTTTATTATTTTTATATATATATTTGTTTAAAATATATATAAAAATAAATTATAAATATTAAATAATATTATGTATTTAGATAATGATATAATAAATATATTATGGAAAGCAGGTTGTACAAATCAAGAAATGATTTATAAAATAATTAATATAAATAAATTAGAAAAAATAAAAGAAAATGAAAAAATAACAGAAGAATCACGAAAATTTTATATGGAATTAGATACTTGTGGTTATTATTGTTCAAATTCTTATATTAAAAGAGGACAAGAAAATATAAATAATGATGAATATTGGGATTTAAATAGATTATGGTTAAATTTACATAGAGAACTTTTATTATGGAATAAATATTTCTCAAAATAATTATAAAATTTATATATTTTAAATTATATATATATATCATTATGAAATATAAATATAAATGTTGTATATGTTTACTTATTATTATTTTATTAATATTACTTTATAATTCGTGTAGAAAAAGATATTATATAATTAAAAATAATTTTTTAGATAAAAAATTTATAGATAATATTTATAATACAATAATATCAGATAAAAAGTGGATATATACAACAAATATAGGAAATACAAAAATTAAACATAATAAAGATATAATTAAAAGAAAAGATAAAGCAAATGAAATGTATAAACAAAATAAATTTTCATATTCAAAGTATGAATATGAAAATGACGCAAATATATTAAAAGAAATTAAAAATGTATTAACAAGTAAAGAAATCTTAGATAATGTATCATATTTAACAGGAGAAAAAATCACAACTATTATGGATATTTTTATTTCAAAATATGAAAAAGGAGATTTTTTATCAAAACATACAGATGATACTTTAGGTAAATATGCTTTTATGATATATTTAAATAAAGATTGGAATATAAAATGTGGTGGTAATTTAAATATTATTAAAAATAATAAACAAATAGATACAATAATTCCAGAATATAATAAATTAATATTAATGGATGTATATAGTGAATTAAGGGAACACTTTATAGATGAAGTAAAATGTAATAAAAATAGATATGCAATAACTGGATGGTTTGCTTAAAATTATTTTAAAATAAAATTATAATAAATAATAAATAAGATGATTTCATTGTGTATAGCAAATAGAAATCATATTTCACATATAATTAATAGACATAATCTTATATTATATATGAAAAATAATGAAAATAAAGAAAATAAAAAAAATGATGAAAATAAAAATCATAAATCAAAAATAAAAAAATAAAATTAAATACCACACGCATCACAACTACCTCCTATACTACCTCCACCTTGTTTTATTTGTCCACATTTACACCCATTTTTAGTACAATAAGCGCCTCGTCGCCGACAATAACCCTTTCTATTACTTCTTCTGGATGATCTTCTAGCACTTCTTCTTTTAGATCTTCTAGCACTTCTTCTGGATGATCTTCTAGCACTTCTTCTGGATGATCTTCTAGCACTTCTTCTAGTCCCCCTTCTAGCACTTCTTCTTGATGATCTTCTAGCACTTCTTCTAGTCCCCCTTCTAGCACTTCTTCTAGTCCCCCTTCTAGCACTTCTTCTAGCACTTCTTCTTCTTGATGATTTTTTCTTTTTTCCACCACCTCGTGAAACAGGTTCCATACAACTTGAATCATATGGTTTCACTACAGCATCTCCAAACGCAACATCTTGAGATACATCAATTGAATATCCAGCTGTATTTTGAACGCAACAATCACCAGAACCAAATTGTGATGAATCATTTGTATTATTTGTGTTATTTGTATCTGACATATATATATATATTATAACAAATATTATTTATTTTTTAATATTTAAATTTTTTTCTTCATTATTTAAATTAAAGAATTTAATATTTAAAGTATTTTGTTTTGTTTCAATAAATGCAGTACCTAATGTATCTGAAAAATATAATAACTCTGAATCATTTTCTTTTAAATTACTTGAATTATATACATAATCTGTATTTTTTCCACCCGTTCCACAAACAAGTAAATACATTGATTTGTTTTTTGGTAATTTTTTATAAATAAATTGTTTACTATGGTCATGACCACACATATATAAATCTATTTTACCAGTATTAAATATAGAATTAAAAAATTTTTCTAAATCTGAATCGGCATTACCGTGCCCACCTACACTTCTCCAAGTATGATGACCATATACAATATTCCATTTACTAGTTGATTGTTTTATTTTTTTTTTAATAAATTTTAATTGTTTATTTATTTGTGGTTGTGTCATTCTATCTATATTTGTATCTAAAACATAAAATTGTATATCACCCTTTTTAAATGTATAATATTTATCTGGTAATATCCATTTTTTATTTTTATCTTGTGATAAATAACTATATATAATTTGGTTAATACTATTATCTATATTAAATAAACCTAAAAATTTACCATAATCATGATTACCTAAACACATAAAAAATTTAATTTTATCTGGTATTCTTTTATATGGTTTTTCAAATTTAGTTTCAAATTGTTCATCATCTGGACAAATACAACCAGCTTCATATATATTATCCCCCAATCCACAAACAAACGATGATTTATATTTTTTAATAATATTTTCTAATGATTTCGCTACTGAATATTGATATTTACTACCAGACCCCATATCTCCTATAATAGAAAATTTAACCATTATAATAATATATATATATATATTATAATAAAATGATGAATCATAGTTTTATATATTTATTACATATTTTGATGGCAGGTCCGTTATTTATATATGCTGGATATAAAGGTAAAAATTTATCAATAGAAGAGAATGATAAAAATTTCTTTGTATTTTTTATGTTTATTGGATTATTAGTTATATTTTATCATAGTTACAAATTATATTTAATTAATAAATATTAATTATCATCATCATTATTAATACCAGATGTCATGGCCATCGCCATTGAATTACAAGAACTTGTAATTGAACAACATAAAATAGCTCCTACTAACATACATATCATACATCTTTGGTCTATCATTTATATATATATAAATATATAAATATATAAAATTTTAAAAATATAATAATTTATATTATATAATGAAATATGACGCAATTATAATTGGCGGAGGAATAACTGGTTTATCAATCGCATATAGATTTATAGACAGTTATAAAAATATTTTATTAATAGAAAGTACAAATAAATTAGGTGGAAGGATAAAAACAATAGATGATAAAAAAAATGAATTAATATATGAAGCGGGTGCGGCAAGAATAAGTGAAAATCATACTAAAACTTTAAATTTAATAGAAGAATTAGAATTAGATGAAGAATTAATAGAATTACCAAAAGATATCAATTATATAATTGATAATAAAAAAAAAGATGATATTATATTAAAATTAATAAATGATGTAATTACTAATTGTAATAAAAATGATGAGAATACAGAAAATGCTAATTATGTAGATAATACAGAAAAGAAAAATGAGATAGAAGATATAAATTTTTTTCAATTATGTATAGATACAATTGGATATGATAAAGCGGAATTACTTAAAAATATGTTTGGATATGATGCTGAGTTTATGAAAATGAACGCAAAAGCGGCATTAAACTTATTTACTGAAGATTTTGGAAGAGATACAACTTATTATTGTTTAAAAAATGGATTGGGTCAATTAATAAATAAAATGGAAAAATTAATAAATAGAGAAAAATATATAACTATTAAAAAAAAAGAGAAATTATTAGAAATAAATAATGATAATACAATAATAACTGATATTGATACGTATACTTATGAAAATTTAATATTAACAATTCCTCATAAAGAATTAAAACAAATTAGTATATTAAATGAATTAGATATATTAAATGCTGTAGAAGAAGTACCATTATTACGAATATATGCTAAATATCCGTTAGATGATGATGGAAATATATGGTTTAAAAATATAAAAAGGACAATAACAAATAATTATATTAGACATATAATTCCGATAGATTATGAAAAAGGATTAATAATGATAAGTTATGTAGATTCAGAATATGCTGATATGTGGAATGATTCTGTTATATCAAATAATAAACAAGTAATAGATAGATTACATAAAGAAATTAAAAATTTATTTAAAATAGAACCACCTGAACCAGAATATATAAAATATTATTATTGGAGTAATGGATTACATGTATGGAAACCAGGATATGATCCAGATAAATTATATAATCAGATATTAAAACCATTTGATAATGAATTATTATTTATATGCGGTGAAAGTTATTCAATGAAACAAGGTTGGATAGAGGGTTCATTAGAAACGAGTTATGATATATTAGAAAAAGTAAAAATAGAAGATATATCATTTAATAGAAATATTGAAAAAAAAGAGGAAATGAATAATAATAATAATACAATATCTCATAGACCGAATGATTTATATAATATTTATGATGTAATTAAGGCTAAAACTTGGGTAGTTATAGAATTAGATAAAAAATATATATATGATTTAAGTAATTGGATAGATAAACATCCTGGTGGAGATTGGGCTATAGAAAATATAATTGAAGCCAATAAATATTATATAAAAGAAGGTGAAGATGAAAAATATCTTATAAAACCAATTGAATTATTTAAAAATGGAAAAGGGTCTGAGATACATAAATCAAAAGATGTATTAAATAGATTTTTTAAAAAAGAAAATGAATATGTTAAGAAGGTGGGTATTTTAATTTAATTTAATTAATTAAATAATAAAAAAAATATTATATATTATATAAATGAATTTAAATATTATTAAAAAAAATCAGAAACAAATAATTTTGTTTTTGATAGGCGTGGCAATTGGTTATTATTTAATTCCTAAATTACAAACATTTGTTGTTGGTGGAAAAGATGACAATCAATGTTCCCATCTGCAACTTGTCACTTCGGGCAATTGCCTCAAAGATCCCGAATGTAGAGTTGGATCCGCGGATTATCAAGCTACCATAACTGTGCTCGGCGACTGTATGGACGGCTCGAGTCGAGCTGTCGAGAAGTTAAGGACATCGGTGGCAGAGCAAAGCGTGGCTGGCAGGGGGATACCGTCGCTATTAGACAGGTTTGAACCACCAAGTGATGTAGAACGAGAGGAAATACGGAATGAAGTTCGAAGCCAAATGAGCAACGCCGGCATCGACCCACATTATGAGTGTGGTAGAAGTTTAGAACATAACCCTATAACATGTGCCGAGTCTTGCGACGCAGTACATGGTTTTTGTGATCATAGTGAAGTATGGCCTTGTATATTTGCTAGAAATGACATCCGACCTAAGTGTAGCGAGCAGCTCCGCGAGCACAGCGGGCACTAATAATACTAATAATACTAATAATCCAAGATAATTTAATATTATATTTTTAAGTATAATTTTATTTATTTTTATATAATAATAATATATGGATAATTTAAAATATTTAACAAAAAGTGATTTAATTAAAAAATGTTCTCAAGGTAATTTAAATATTCACGATAATATTAAATTAAAGAATAAAGTTCAAAATACATTACATTATATTTCTTTTTTAGAACATTTATTACATTTCTGTAAAGATAATAAAACTAATTTATTAGAATTATTATTTACAATTAAAGATAAAATAGAAAATGATATAAATGGATATTTGAATAATATATATTTTACTGAATGTATACAAAAAACTATAAATGAATGGAATTTAGAAATAGATCCAGAAGATATTTTTAATAATGATTCAAATACTTATGATTATAATGATTTTATAGAAAATAATAAAAATTATAATGAATTATTATTTAATATTAATGGATTTGAAAATATAATTAATAAAAAAGATAATCAGTTTGATGATGATATTAAAGATAGTGTAATTATAATATTAACAAATTGTGATGAATCACTAAATTCATTAAAAGGTGAATTAAAAAAAGTAATTAAAGTAATAACTAATTTAGAACCAGAATATAATTATTTATTAACAGATTTATCTACTAAAAGTAAAAAAATGTATATGGAATTTATAAAAGTACAAGCACAAGAAAATGTATCTATTTTTGAGAGTTTAATTACAAATAAGAATGATTCAGATATTCCAGATAATGTAAATACAATATTCCTCAATTATATATTAATTATAAATATGATAAAAAAAGAATTACATTACATTATAACTATTTATCAATCAATATTAGAAAAATTAGATAATAAATTTAATATATTAAATAAATTAAAAGAAGGCTTAAGTATTAAAGATAATATTAATACAATTAAAAAAGAAAATATATTAAATGAAGAACCTGAAGAAGAATCACAAAATTATGATGAAGATGATGATTTAACTTTCTTTAATTAAATCATTTTTAAGTTCTTCTAAATCTAAAGATTCAAATGAATTTTTACTCTCATCTGTTTTATTACTCTCATCTGTTTTTTCACTTTCATCATCAGATTCTGGACTTTCTGGTGGAGTTTCATACATAATTTCTATAGCAGTTTTATCACCTTTATTACAATCATCTGCTAACTTTTTAATTAAATTTTCTTCACTAGAATCTTCACTTATTGAATCTTCACTAGAATCTTCACTTGGTGATTCTTCGTTTGGATTTTCACTTGGTGATTCTTCGTTTGGATTTTCACTTGGTGATTCTTCGTTTGGATTTTCATTGTTTAAATTTTCATTAATTGGGTCTTCATTAACAGTATCTAAATTACTTTTTAGTTTTCCATCTACTGTTATTTCAACTTTCTCATTATATTTTGTTTCATAATAAGATATAATTTTATTTAATTTTATAATATGTAATTTATATTTAATATTTTTTTCTTCAAGTTTTTCATTTTGATTTTCTAAATTTTTTATTATTTGTGCATCTGTTAAATGTGCTATTGTACCACCAGCTACTGCTGATACAGCACTAATACATATATTACCTAAATATCTATTCATTAATATTTGTTAGTATTTAATAATAAATATCTAATTTATGTTTAAATAATTTATAATCCATAATTGATAGTTAATATATCGCTCTTATTATATTTTTGGTCTATATCTGATATACTTCTAGCTTGATTAAATATACAAGGATAATAAAAATATTTAATTAATTTATGGTCAGAGTAATGTATATCAATATTTTTAGTTTTATCTATTAATAAACTCTGTAAAATTAAAAGAGCATCTTCAACATTTTTAATAAATAAAGAATGGGTAGTTAATATTTTAAATTCATCATACATGATATTATTTAATTGATTTTGTTTTATATTAATAATATTTACTTTCACTTTGCCTATTTTAGAAACTTGGGGAGGAATTATCCAACCTCCTAAATAACAAGTATTATCAGGTGGTTTCGGTAAATTATTTTCTATAGTAGCATCTTCTTCTAATATAATATTATTAATAGAATTATTATTAATTATAGATAATAAAGTATTTCTGTGGGCACTGATACAACCTAAATGACCAATTCTCTTTTGCTCTTTTGTATTATATCTAGTATTTAATTTAGATAATAAATCTTGATTAGTTTCGTGTATTTGTAAAAATACAGCTGGTATCCAATAAAAAAATGATATTAATTTATTAAATTTAGAAAGCTCTTTTTTTTTAGATTCAAATATCTCTTCCGATTTACATATAATATAAATAGTGTATTTATCCATTATTATTAATTATTTATTTATTTTTTATTTTAATTTAATTTGAAATATTTAAAAAGATGGATATAATATAATATATAAATAATGCCCGAATTTATTTGTAAAGAATGTGGCAAAAAATACAAAAGGGAATTATATTACAAAAAACATATGAAAGAAAAACACGGAATAGAAGTTGATGAAGAAGTGGAAAAAAAAAAGGATGACAAATCAAGTAAGAAAAATATTAAAATTAAAGTAGAAGAAGAAAAAGAAATACAAATAGAATTAAAAATAAAATCAGATAAAACTAATAATCTAAATAATACAAAAAAGGAATTGAAAATTGGCACATTATTTAGTGGTATTGGCTCATTTGAACACGCATTAGACCGTTTAGATATTCCACACAAAATTGTATTTGCTGGAGATATATGTAAGTATGTTAAACAAAGTTATTTTAATAATTATAATATTACAGAAGAAAACTGGCATGATGATATTACAAAATTTAATGCTATGAAATTTCATAATAATGTAGATATTATAGTTGGGGGAAGTCCTTGTCAGTCTTTTTCATCAGTTGGTAAACAAGGTGGGTTAGAAGATAATAGAGGAAATTTAATATTTGAGTTTATTAGAATTATTAAGGAATCTAATCCTAGAGTATTTATATTTGAAAATGTAAAAGGGCTAACTACACATAATAAAGGAAATACATTTAAGTATATATTATCAAAGTTTAATGAATTAGAATATAAGATATGTTATGATGTATTAAAAGCAACCGATTATGGTATTCCACAAAGTCGTCAAAGATTATTCCTAATTGGAATTCGTAAAGATTGTGATAACATTACTATTAATTTTCCACCACCAAAAAAAGAATTAAATGATATTAAAATGAAAGATTTTCTTGAAGATAATCCTAATATGAAATACTATATGAAAGAAAAAGGACAAAATTTTGCTGTGAAGGATTTTAATATTAAAAAACAATATACACAAATAAATGGCGATATAGCTTTATGTCAAAAAAAAAATCAACAATTTAATTGGCACGGTGATTTTATATTTGAATATCGTGAAATTCCTGAAAAGTATTATTTATCTGATAAAGTTAAAAAATATGTTTTAAAATCAGGAACAAAAAATTTTAATACTTCATCTGTTGAAACTGATTTAGATATAGCAAGACCAATTGTTGCATCGTGTCATAAAATGCATCGAGCCGGAGTTGATAATTATATTACTAAAATGGGTAAATTGCGTAAATTAACACCCCGAGAGTGTTTAAGATTAATGGGATTTAGTGATATATTTAAAATATGTGTATCTGATACAAGAATGTATCAACAAGCTGGTAATAGTATCGTATCTAATATACTAATGAGTATAATAGAAAATATTTCATTTAATTAATTATTCTTCATTATTCTTCATTATTGTTCATAGTTTTCTTAATTTTCATAAACTCATGCTCCCATATAACTATAACTTTATAACCTAATTCTTCATATTTTTTCTTTTTTTCTTTATCTTTTTTGTGTTTATTTTTATGCCAATAATCACCCTGAAATTCAAATACTGTTTTATTCCATTTACAAGGATTTTCTTTTGAACCACAACATTTATGTTTTTCACAATTATGATATCCATCCACAGCTGAAAAATACCCATTATTTTTTCTTTCTTTATGTTCACCACCATTCATAGCAGTTTGTATTTCAATATTTTCCTTATCTTCCAAATATTTAAACCATTCTAAACTAATAAAACTACACCCATGCGGAATATTATATTTTTTTATATTTTTATTGTGAACTACCCTTACGGTAAAATATTCTTCATTATCGTCATGGAATTCTAATGTGGTTAAAGTTGGTGCTACACACTTCCTAAATAAATACCATTTATCTTTATTTTTTTTATCATCTATATGTTTCACTCCAACATAATGCCTTCTAATATCTTTTTCTCCACATTGCGGTTTAACTATAATTATTTCTCCACTTATATTTTTTATATTGTTTCTCATAATATCCATACGATTATCTATCATTTTAATAAAATTATTATCATTTGACATAAAGGATTCTATATCATTTACATAATTATAATGAAATACTATTTTCCACGGTTTTTCACACAACTTTTTGTGATATTCTTTACCACACGAAATAAATAACCTTGCTTCTCCATTCCCACACTTTCCATTTGATAATTTATTTATTGGATGAACCCATGAATCAGATACTTCACAATGGTGGATAATTTTTCTTTTTTCTGTTTTTATAGTTTTATCAATACTTAAAATTTCCATTTCTTCCTTTTTCTTAAAATATTTCCTTATATATTTCTGAATAGTTACACATCCATCTTCCTCTTTAGAACTTTCCATCTTCTTTTTATCTAATTCTTCTTTCCCTTTTAAATATATTTTCAGAAACTTAAACATTTCTGATCTAATAGGAAGTTTTTTTAAATCGAATTCATTATATAATTGATATATAAAATAGATAAGTAAACATTTTTGATATTCTGTCATAAAAACAGATTAAGGTGATTAATAGTAACTTCTATCGGAAATTCAAATTATTTTTTAAAGAGCCCTTCGTTGCTCTTAATAATTCTATTAAAACAAAAAATATTATAATTTATTAAATTTGAAATATTTAAAAAAATGGATATAATATAATATATAAATAATGCCCGAATTTATTTGTAAAGAATGTGGCAAAAAATACAAAAGGGAATTCTATTACAAAAAACATCTAAAAGAAAAACACGGAATAGATGTTGATAAAAAAGAAAAACAGGGGATAAAAGCAATTAGTTTGTTTTCTGGTATGGGTGGTGATTCATATGGTATATTAAAAGCAGGTTGTGATGTAGTTGCTTATTCAGAATTAGAAAAAGTATTTAGAGAAACACATGATTTAAATTTTAATAATTGTAAATTATTAGGTAATGGTAATATATTAGAAACAAAAGATGATGAGTTTTTAAAATATAAAAATGATGTTGATTTAATATTTGCTGGATTTCCGTGTCAGGGATTTTCTAATGCTGGTAAAAAATTACCAGATGATCCAAGAAATACATTATTTAGAGAATTTTTAAGAGCTACTAAATTAATTGAACCAAATTATATTATTGGTGAAAATGTAAAAGGATTATCTAAAAGATTAACAAGTGATGGAAAAAAATTTATTGATATTATTAAGAAAGAATTTGAAAATATAGGTTATGATATAGTTTATGATATATTAAAATGCCAAGAATATGGTATTCCTCAAAGTAGAGAGAGATTAATTATTGTAGGGACTAAAAAATCATTAAATAAAAAATATAAATTTCCAGAAAAAGTAAATAATAATCCAAATCTAAAAGATATTATTAAATTCAATATGGAAGGGGCATTAAAAATAGATATTGAAGATTTTGATATGACAACTATACCAACAGAATGTATAATTACAGATTTAAATAATGATGAAAATGAAAAGTTAGAAGATAAAAATAAAAAACCTCATCCAAATTTAATATCTTTAGCTAAAAAAAGGGATTATGTTTATAAAGGCACTGAATATCCAAATAGATTAACATTTGGTAAAAGAATTCCGGTAGGTGGTGAAATTATTGATATTAGAAATCCAAGTAAAACAATAATATGTACATATGCTCGTCAACCTAGATTATTTGTTCCATTACAAAATAAAAATGGTTATTATTTAAGATGTTTATTACCAGATGAATTAAAACAGATTCAAGGATTTCCAAAAGATTATAAATTAAGTGGAGATAAAAATAAAAAAATTATCCAAATTGGAAATGCTGTTCCACCTCCTCTAATAAAATTAATTGTTGAAAGTTTACTAACTATCTAATATCTAAAAGAGTTTTAATATTAAACTGATATGTTGGTCTAATATATGTTCTAAGTATTCCATCTAATGATTTTTTATTTGTTCCCCTACAGTATTCATCCTTCATATTCTCTAATTTTATTTTAAATTCTTTAATCCAGGGTGATTTTTTAACAATTTCATCTCCATTAATGAAAATTATTTGTGGATGAATATCTTTCTTTTTTTCTGATTTATATTTCTTTCCGGTATAAATTATTAAATATTCTATAGTTTCATCTGGACAAGTATCATTACAGAAAATATTAAAAGAATCTGTTTTTTTTACTTCTATATTTATACCTCTATTGTTTATATTTCTAAAATCTTTTGATTGTTGACTCCCAGCCTCTTCATAACTAAAATTTAAATCATTTAAAATTTTTTTTATAATTAATATATATTTCCTCTCTACTTCTTGTGTATTTCCAGATTCAGTTTTAAGTGATTCTAAAATATCTTTTGTAAATACTTGTTTTACTTTTAATTTTATTATTTTTAATGTGTTTTTCTTAAAATATTCCCGTACATATTTCTGAATAGTTTTAGCAGCATTTACAGTATCATTATCTATTATTTTATCTCTTGGTGTTTTTGGTTCATCCTCTTCTTTTGAAACTTCCATCTTTCTATTTAATTCTTTCTTTTTTTTTATATTTTTAATATAAATTCAAATTATTTTAAAATAGTTGCTCTTAAAAATAATCTACATATCTTTTTTATATTGTTATTAATATAGTTAAATGACACAATTACGCCCTGGATATCAACAATATCCACCTCCTGCACCTGTACTTAAACCTATACCTGAGCCTGAGCCTGAGCCTGAACCTGAGCCTGAACCTGGACTGAAAACAGGAAGATTACTTTTATGGACAATTGGTGAAATTGAAAAACCACTCGGTAAAAAAAATATGGGGTCGTGGACTGCAGCTGTTTATACTGAAGAACAACAAAAGAAACTCGGAGTAAATGAGAAAGGTGAAATAATTATAAATGATGATGAAAATGATGATAAAAATGATGATAAAAATGATGATAAAAATGATGATAAAAATGATGATAAAAATGATGATAAAAATGATGATAAAAATGATGATGAAAATGATGATGAAAATGATGATGAAAATGATGATGAAAATGATGATGAAAAGCTTTCAAAGGATAATAATTCTGATGATTCTGAGGATGATTTTATTCGTAGACCTGCAATTAAAATACAAAAGTACTGGAGAAATAGAAAAAATAGGGTAGAAAAATTAAGATCTGTACCTAGAATGGTACCAGTTGAAATATCTACACCTAAATTATGTGGAATGGCTAGACCAGAAGAAATATCTACATTTACGGGAAGATGTGCCCCCTTGGAGCCAAGTGGAATGTCTCGTCCTGAAGAAATACAACCCGAAATATATACTCATTATCCAACAAGTAATAAATCATCTAATCCACCTCCACCTCCACCTCCACCTCCGCCTCCACCTCCACCTCCGCCTCCAGATTTAGAAGATGATTTAGAAGTAGGTAAATCTGAAAACTGGAATTCAATAAATATAAATAGTATGGAAAATATATTACTAAAATTAAAATATAATCGTATTATTAGTTATTTCTTTTTTTATGAATTAAAAAAAAAAGAACAATATTGGTCATGGTTAATAATATTAATATCAACATTTACATCTGGATTAACAGTATTAAATACAATTGAAGAAGAAAAAATTCCTATTAAAAATTTTGAAACAATAAATAATATTTCTTTAACAGTATTTTCTATGATAACTTCATTAATCGCAGCATGGATAAAAAAGGAACGATATGTAGAACGACTAAATGAATTAGATAGATATTCACAAAAAATTAATAAATTATGTGAAGAAATTGATTTTGAATTATTAAAATCACCAGATGATAAAAATAATTATAAAAAATTTAAAGCTAAACAATTTCCATTAATATCTGAATATTTAGGTTCTAATCCATCATTAAGTCCAAAAGAATGGAAACATTGTATTTTAAAAATAAGTAATAAATATCCAGAATTAATAACTTGGTCTGGAAGTAAAGATGAAAAATTATGGCCTTGGTATGGAGCAAATATACCAGATAAAGACCGAGAAGATACAGATTTTTTAAAAACATCACAAAATAGTTATAAAAAGAAAAAATTTATATTTTTTTAAATAAAATAATATCTACATATCTCTACATATCTTTTAATTTATTTCTATTGGTTAATACTCCGCCTATAAATACAGCTGGGACACCTGTAATTTTTGATTTATGGATTGGGTCAATATTATCTGAATATTTTATTTTTTTACAATTATATTTGTCTTTTTTATTTCTACTAAATTCTTGCCATTCTGGGTCAAAATCATCACAAAATGGACAACCATCTTTATAATAATAGATAATAGTCATTTTATTACCACCTCTTTGATTTATTGGTTTCTTTTTAGTTTTTTTAATAGATTTTTTTTTTAATTTTGGTTGAACATTATATTTTTTAGAAGTTTTATAATCTGGATAATTAATGATAGTAAAATCATAATCTAATTCATTAATTTTATTTTTAATTTTTGTTTTACAAATAGATAAATAATTGTCTTTTATTTTTGGTTTATAAGTATCATATTTAGTTAATAATTTAACAATATATTGTTGAGATAAACTTAATTTTTTGTAAATATTATCATTAATTTTGATATTTCTAAATTTAATAGATTTAATATTATTTTCTTCATCTATTGGTAAAAATACATCATCAGTTGCACTTTTTTTAGTTCCCCATATTTCTGTATTTTCTAAGAAATATTCAGTTAATTTAGGGTATGCTATTAAACCCCAAATAATTAAATCATTAAATATTTCATATGTATAGGATACATTTTCATAATTAAAATTATCATATTCTCTAATAGCTAATGCTATAATAATATCATGTTTATTTTTTTTACCTTTTTCATACCCAAATTTTTCTTTTTTAGATACAATTAAACCTTTTGATGGTTGTTTAAACCATGGTTTCGGATTAAACGCAGCCATATGAATACCAAAAGAATTACACGGATCTAATGACCAACTCTGAAATGCGAATTCAATATAATTCCAATTACCAGAATATCTTTTAGTTAAATAATTTTGTTCTGGAAAACAATAAGAATTTTTAATAAATTTACTCCCTTTTGGATTATCAAAATTAAAATCATAAAATCCTTTATGAAATTTACCTTTACCCATCCAAGTATTTAATGGAGAAGTTAATTCTTTAATCATAGCATCATATTCTTTTTTATTTGGACTAATAACTAATAATCCAGCATTAACATCAGCACCACCTGGTTTATTAATATCAGTAAATAATTTTGGAATTTTTTGTCCGTGTTTTAAGAAATCACATCTATCCCAATTAAAAGATTCTAAATAAGGAAATTTTTTTCTATATTCAACCCATCCTGCTGGAGTTTTTAACATAAATAATGAATCATAATAATTAAGAGGAACTAAATCTGAATCTACAAAACAAACTTTTTTGTAAGGAAATAATTCTGGATTAAATATATGTAATTTAAAAAAAACATGTGAATACGGATGATTTTTTGTATAATTTTTACAATTTTTAAATATATCTTTATCCATCATTATTGTTTTAAATTCACCTTCACCTCCCATATCAAATGGAGATATATATGGAACTCTTATAACTTTATCAAAAACAACTTCTAATTTTTTAATATCATCTTCATTAACATCATATGTTACAAAACAGATTATATCTGCTAATGTTTTTTGTCTTTTTAAACCAAGTGCCCCTAATATACATCCATCTAAATAACTTGATTTACCTGTTTTAGGATTAGGAAATAATCCAAAAGCATAAGCATATTGTTTTTCATTATTTTTAATCATAACTGATTTTTTCGGCATTTTAATAGATAAATTTGGATGACAAAATATAAACGAATTTAAATAATTAGTTAAAATACTTTCTTTCTTATTTTTCTTTTTAGCAATAATATCTGTTTTAATCTTATATTCTTTGTAATCTTTTGTATTTTTTACTATTTTAAATTTTAATATAGATGGTCTAACATAATCCCTAACATCAGAATTACTCATATAAATTATAATATATTTAAATTATTTATGAATAATGATTTAAAAAAAGACAATTATATATATTATATTATGGAACTATCACAATTAAAAGAATATTTAAATGAATTAGATCATTTAAATTTATACGAAGAATATATTAAAAATAAAAATTTAAAAGATAACTTAACAAATATTAAATTATATTTTAATACTAATATATTTATTAGCATAGTTGATTTTAAAAATAAAACATATAATAATTTATATTCAAATGAAACAGATTTTAAAAAATATTTAAGCCAGAATCCAGGTAAAATATTAAATAAAAATTTAGTTAAACAAGAAAAAAAATATAGAATCTTTT
>Ga0315315_10001190_pt1 | contig 23688 bp, 23 predicted proteins | sample M140m3416metaG_FD_203699 | JGI IMG/M metagenome (GOLD analysis project Ga0315315, IMG submission 203699) | Ammonia-oxidizing marine archaeal communities from Monterey Bay, California, United States - M1 40m 3416 | ecosystem: Environmental > Aquatic > Marine > Intertidal zone | place: USA...
TGCAGTGGATACAGAACGGATTCATCCATTGTGGAGATATGACCTTCTTGCATGGTCACGAGATGCGTGGTGTAGGTGGTGTCAACCCTTCCCGTAAGCTGTTTAACAAGATGAAGAAGTCAGCGATCTGCGGACACCTTCATAGACCTGAAAGCTTCTACACCCGTGACGGGGCAGGCAAGCTTCTGCAAGCGCACGTCATTGGCCATCTCGGTGAGCCATCACCTAAGTATCACCCACGTAACGACTGGCAGCACGGATACGCCCTTGTTGAGGTGACGAAGAAAGGAATTGTTAGAGTACAAAACAACATCATCAAATGAGCCAGGAAGGAATTATGTTTGTGGACGGATACGACTCCGCGATCATCGGGATTCAAGAAACCGATAATGACGTGTACGTTGTGATCTACGATAAGTGGGCTATGGTTGGGGTGTATCAAGCATTGTACCCTGACGCTACATGGGAAGATGCGGTAGAAGATTTGTCCTTCAACACCTGGGGTGCGTACATGGGTGAGTTGACACCTGTCTTCATGCACACCTTTAGTGGCACGGGAGAAGAGCGTCGCCTAGATGCCGAAGAATACTTCTACGATATGACCGAATAGAAAGAGAGGGCCCTGAAGCCCCCTCTTATGACGACCCGACGTCGCCCTTCACCAACCACGATGAAGTCTATAGCACATCTTTAGACTGACCGAAGTACTCGTCGATCGTCTCTATGCATTTGTCTAGGCCCTTGCATATCTCTGCCTTCCAGCCACGGTCGCGTAGCTTTTGGATCCACATCTTCTGATGCTCGCTAGGTCTACCCTTCAGGGTTTTTACCTCAACAGCCAAGCCAGTGTACCCGTTCCTAGGCTCGAAGATGAGTAGATCCGGAATCCCTTTCTTGTACCCCGCCTGCTTCATTCGCACTGCGGTGTGCATGGCAACCCTTACCCCTCCTACCGTCGCTGAGTAGAGCGGTGGTACCTCCATAGCTTCCAGATGATTGGTAATACGGACCTGAATATCGTGCTCAGGCGAACCGTTTTTCTTTTTGGTTTTCTTTCTCTGCATGATTGTGTGTACCACTCCCTCACATCAAAGCAAGGGCATTGTTTCTTCACTCCCTTGATATCCCTGTGGCCTAAGACAGCCGCCCCTTCGAACTCTTGCTGAAGCTCTTGAATGAGATCGAAAAGAGCCTTTGTTTGATCACCCGTCCTATTGTCCTGCGCCACCTTAGCATCCTCGGCCATGCCTCCGACCCAGCAGATCCCGATGGAATCAGAATTCTCACCCTTAACATGGGCGCCAGGTCTTTCAATGGCCCGACCACTTTCGACTGTGCCGTCTCTGCGAATGACGAAATGATACCCGATGTCGGACCAGTTGTTTTCTTCGACATGCCATTTCCGTATTTCCTCTACACCAATATCCATTGAAGGCTTAGTGTATGAGCAGTGAACTATGATTCTGTTGATTACCCTCATTACAATCCTTTTTTAGCCAAGAGAATTTTAAGGTCTTGAATTCCCTCGACACATTCTTTGAGCATCATTTTCAATTCGCTCTGATCGTTCTCAAGTCTATACACTCTCCCCTTGAGCTTGGCTAGCTCGCTGTTCATAGACACCCATACACCTACGACTGCCAGTAGGGATGGGACTAGACTTATTACCATGTCGGTGTTCATCGGAAGATAGTTACGTTGCCATTGATGTCAATGACTTTTGTTGATTGAAAAGTAGATGCCTTGATCGTCCATGTGTAAACGCCATCCGGGACGAAGTAGCCTAAGCGATTTCCGATCCACTTATCCTGCGGATCGTAGCTCACCCAAACAAGTGTACCCCACCTGTTGTAGACCCTGCACTCCCATCTCCACCAGCACTCATTCCTAGTGACTGGCTTCCAGTAGTCATTGATGCCATCTGAGTTAGGAGTGAAGGTGTTGGCTACATAAACTTGTGGATCGTTGCAGTTCTCTCCCTCTTCAGGCAGGTACTCACACTCTCCTTCCACAGTGCATTCCTCGCAGTAGTTGATAGCTGCCTCGTCCATGCACCCCTGGTACACACACGTCCCATCGCTCTGTGTTGCAAACTCATTGTAGTTGAACGCGAATATGTCCGTGCATCCATAGACGATAGGAGGAGGAGGGGGATCGCATGCGCCATTAAGAGACCAGATCACCCAGTTGTTCAAGATGTCGGTGTCTGGGTACGGGAATCCACCAAGCCCCTCACAAGACCCATCTATACAACCGCTGTCGTTTATCTGCCACACGGTCATAACTAAGCACTCTTCGTAGTACGATCCGCTTTGAAAGATGTCTATCCAACACGGAGCTGAACCGCTGCCAGCCCATGGAGTTTCTAGTAGGTTGAAGGTGATTGTGTCTCCCGATTGAAGTATGTTGTCAGGCCCTTGACCTATCTCAAACCCAGGAAAGTCCAGCGGGAAGATGAGAGTAGCCCAACCACTTTCATAGAAGCACGGGAAGGGGTTGTCGTCTAGCGGAGGGTTAAAGGTTAGAGCAAGCAAGAACTCACCGATGCTATCCGCCTGGGTTCCACACTGCGCTCCGTTTACGGCAATGGTCAAGTCAGTGGAGATGGGGTTGAATCCAATGATCTCCATGTCGCATTGTCCCCACGAGAGGAACGGGATAAATAGGAAGATCCACCTCATTGCACAAATACTTTCTTGGTCACACTCTTCCACTTGAGGATATACACTCCAGAGGCGAGCTGATCAAATGGCTTCTGAACCTTGCGGCCAAGCATGTCGTAGATCTGAGGCTTCGACCCCATGCTGATGGTGCTCTCTGAAGATTGAGCCACGATGTCAATGTACGTTGATGGAGAGAAGTCAAGCTCTATTGGGCAATCACCCACATTCCATAGCATGTAGAGTAGATCATGAACGCTGACAATTCCATCCTGATTAGGATCGTATGGACAGCCTTCGGTGCATCCATAGTAGGAGAGCATGACAAGCACATCTCCATTACCGATGGATCCGTTCGCGTCATAGTCTAGTGGGCAAGCGGGGAGTGTGTTACAGAACTGAACCGATGTCTGATAGTATTCCTCGTCCTTGATTAGAGCAAGAGTGTCAAGGCCAGAGAAGATTGCGATGTATCCATTCTGCAAGAACGAAAGCACCATGCCATCACCAGCCGTATCGTAAGCATTCAGCGTGTAGCATTCTTCGCTAAGGCAGGTGTTGTAGGTGTACACCTGGCCACTTCCATTGGTGTACCCCTCGTCTCCGATAAGCACATTGCCTTCGCTGTCCACCACTTCCCAAGAGCATTCACTAGCAAAGTAATCTGGCGCCACCTCGATGGTGGCTAGGGTGCCTTCGACGCTCTCGAATGGAAGCCCCATGTAGTCGTTGGTCTCGTACTGATCGAGCGGGGTGAAGACTTGAACCTCTATGAGTTGAGAGTCCTGTACATACACATCCTCGAATAGAACGTACTCCGACATCCCTGGGCCGAGGTTGGGTACTGTCCATGTCAGTTGATTGCCGTTGCAGTATAGATCGACGTCAACCCAAGGGATTGTTTCTGACCCTTGATTCACCACCGTAACCCAGATGTCTTGAATAGATGCGCACCATGGAGTCTCGTACATAACGTCTGAGATTGTCGCATCGTACTCTACTGAAGGCACACAACCAGCAGAGAAAGGAAGGTCTTCGCGGGAGCCTAGTAAGCAGTCGTGCATCCTCTCAGCCTGACCCACAGAGAAGGTGGTCTTGCAGTCCTGCGGCGTGTAGTCCATGAAGTTCTCTACCATAGCCTCGGGGCACGAAGAGCTGCACGAGTAGTTCGTGGTCGTCGCGGGAGTGTCGCACACCCCATCGCCCTGCGTCTCGCAGTTAGTCTCGACACAGTCGTTGCTGTTGAAGAAGGTGTGGTACAGGGTAAGGTAGTGGCCCAGCTCATGCGTTAGGGTTTTGCTCTGGTCGCGCCCAGGCTTCAACTCACCCACCGTGCCTGTCACGTTGTACAGCACGACGACCCCATCTCGGCAATCTCCTGTTGGCCCCAGGTATGCGTAGCCTTGTGTGCCAGCAGCAGCATTGTTGCCATCAATCTCCGACACCACATAGATGTTGATGTAGTTGTCAGGATCCCAACATCCAGCCATCGACTTCATCATGATGTCGCTAAAGCCATCTTGAGAGCTCTGAGGTGCCACGCCATCCTCCACGTAATCTGCCCATCCACTGGCATCGTACCTCGTGATCCCGATGGTAGGGTTGCCCTGGGGGTCTCTTTGCGCTAGGCAGAAATCAATCTTGGTATCCACGTCGCCATTGCGAAAATGATCATTGGCCGCCTCGACTGCCGACAAGACCTGCTCGTTGCTGATGTTGTTGACTTCGCCCGCCCCCGTGTGTACAATATGAAATACAAGGGGCAGCGTCTGCACTTGCGCATCATCGAGGTCGATTGATGACGCACGCAACCCCATCGTCTGTACCGCAGGGAGGCTCAAGCACTCTGCTTGTGAGTAGACGGTGTTAAACAAAATAAAGACAAGAGAGAGAAGCAGAACTTGTTTCATTTAGCGGTGGTGTTATGGGTTGGTTTCGTGCTCAGTACTGCTAGACCCAAGGTTGTTTGATGTGTCATATTCGATCACGGTTGTGACATACCAGTAGCCGTTGCCTGTGACGTCTGTAGCTGCTCTCAGGCTTACGACGCAAGAATCACCTGCATCGAAATGTTTTGCGTTGTCAAAGACGAAGTGGAAGGTGTGGTTGTCGTCTGTGGAGCCAACAGCTAGCGTTTCAGTTTCTTCTTCTGTCCAGCCTTGACTTGAAAATATGTTTGATCCCGTTGGCAAGGTGCTGACTCCAACTATAAGGCTTCCGTTGCCCGTAAGGCTACTGGTTTTAAGGGAGATTGACTTGATTCTACCATCAAACGGCATAAGCATAGCAGCCTCTTCCTGATAGATCGTAGTCTGCTCATTGATGTCTTTGAACGGTAGGTAGTGTTTGAGCGTCGAGATGTCGTCAAAGAAGTTCTGACTGTAAACTTGGGTGAAAGTTGTTGATGCACCAGCGGCTGCAAAAGCATATCTCCCGCTACCGTCAGTTTGCAAGAAATGGTTGGCGCTGCCATCGTTAATTTCCAGGTAGTCTCCCGATGCGTTCACCATCAGAATCTTGCTGCCCGTCTGCCCACTGCGGTCGGAGTCGGGGTCAGGCAATTTCCGGGCTGACCTCAATCCCGAACAAGTATCTGCGTAAACCCCAACATCAGCGCAAGTGCCATTGGAAGGCAATAGCGATTGGTGAATGTGGTATAGGTTGACCGATGTGCCACTGCCCCCTGCGGTTTGAAACGCGCTAATGCCGTCATCGTTCGCTGTAAGGTGTCCATTTTTCAGCCTACCGTCATCTACGTCAAAATCTCCGTTGACGGTCGTTAGGGTGGTGATTTTCGTGCTTCCCCCTGCTCCCGTGGTACCAATCCTGTCTGTGACGTTTTTAGACGCGGTAATCTTACTCGCCTCTGTGTCTAAGTTGTAGACGACAGTGTTGCCTGTGTTAAAGCCAATCTTATCTAACTTCGATTGCTCTGTGGCTGTCTTGAACGTCCGGCCAACATCTTCGGTTACTTGGTCAGTAGACAAAACTGTTACGTTGTCTGCAATCGTGAAACCTGTTACACCCCCTGAATCAGACTGTATAAGGTTTGTTTTCGTTAGAGCATTGCTCGCATTTGTATTCGCTGTGTTTGCTACTTGTGCAGTCGGAATAATGAGAGCTTGCTCTGCCGATGAAACAAAGGTCTTGTTGGGACTGACTTCAATACTGTCTACATCGAGGACGTCAGCGTCAATGGAGATTGCTGTAATTACTCCCGACGTAACAGTAATCGTGTCTGTCACCTCCCTTGAGGCAGCCACTTCGGTTACGGCATTGACAGCGGAAGCGAAGTTGCTTATCGTATTAGCAGACTGCTGCCCTGTATGGTTAATTCTGTTTTTGAGAAAAGCGTTAGACTGATTAGCCGTTGCACTCTGCTCGATTCCGGTAAGCTTGGTTTGCTCAGTGGCTGTAAAAACCTTGTTTGTCGTGCCGTCTGAAATCGCATCAGCGTTAAAGACCTGAGACCCAGTCTTAACTGCGATAACCGTGACATCACCAGTCTCATCGTCAACAGTGATCGCGTCCGTGACGAACTTGGATTCGAGGGCTGGTTGAATCACGTCCACACCAGTACCCAAACCGACAATAGCGCCACCCCCTCTGATGGGTCGACCTTCGTCAGAAGTAATCGTGGTAATATCCCTCACTTGACCGACCTTGATGAACTCACCACTCACGCCGTCATTGAGTGTCCAACTGTACTTGAGTGGCATAAGGTACTCATCGATGCCTTTATCGGTCTGGAAGGTGTTCATCTTCATGACCTCAAAAGGATTTCTCAAAGTCCTGTACGCAGGAGAGTTGGGTGAGGACACAAGAGTCATGCTGTACTTCTCGCGTGCCTGACCAAACAAGTTGATGTACGCTTCACCGTAGTATCTGTGAATCGAATCGTAAGTTCCGTCGTCGGCAATACTTCCTTCACCATGCCTATGACCCTTCCACTGTAGCCTTTCCTTGTAGTCATCCTGAAGCCTTCCAGTGCCTGAGGGAAACTGACCCTCAGCGTTACCAGACTTTTCCCTAGCAAATACAGTACCAGTCGCGTGATTGTTCAAGAATCCGGTGCGTGAACCTAATCGAGTAGATCCAAGATTGATTATCTCATATCCATCACCCCCAAGAACTTTTGTGGTGAGGTCAGAAGATTCTGAGCCGTCACCTACCGTCACGCGCATGCCCGTGAAATGCAAGTAGTCTGGCTGAGCAAAATGGTTTCCTGATCCTGGGTATCGAACAGATCCCGTGCCGCCAGCCTCCGCGCTCTTCCACAAAGGGATATCGCCTTCCCATGTACCAGTAGCAGTAGCCCCACTAGCCTCCCTTGGACCAGTCTGCGGCTCATACTCCTGCGCTCCCATCTCGAAGTAGAAATCCTCAAAGTCTAGCACAACCGTTTGAGCCTCGTTAGCGTAAGGGAGGCTGAAAGTTATGTCCTCTCGGAAATACTGAAGAAGTGTTTGGTCATCCCCCGATTCCTCCAGTACAACTCCAGCGCCATCGTCTTCACCCTTAATCTTCGTTCCTATAGGAGCGTAACCTACTTGGCCTCCATACTGCTGGGTTAGCGGGTAGAGGGTGGAGCCATATCCTTCCCCATTGTTTTCGTTATCACCATGAGGGACCATGATCTCAAACCAACCGTCATCGTCGTAATTGCTAGCGTCGTCCTTCAGCCAAACCATCTCCCTGTACAACTTACGGAAATAATGCTTATCGACGCTTACTATTTCAGCATTGGCTGTGTCGTAGTAGCTTTGTACATTGTCAATCGTAATAAAGTCAGGTGAGCCGTCACTGATCGCATGAGTTTCAACGGGTCTAGATAGTCTATATCCATCACCATCTTCAGTGGTAAACTGAATGCGAACCCTAATGATAAGGTGCGATCCGATATGGACCTTCCTTAACACATCGGTATCATCTAAGTCGAGGGCTCTTCTAGCAAAAAATTTAGCCGATCCTCCAAAAGTCAATCGCACCTCCTCTCCGCTCTGATACTCTAGATCATTTACGGTTTTTGCAGGGAACCCCAAGTATGCTGTTGGTGAAGCTGGGTACAAATAAAAACCGAGATCAACACTAGTGGGACCGCCCAAAGGGGGCAAGAAGTCATAAAGCTTATCTCTTCGAGGGAGATCGGCTCTGCCGTTAAAAAGGGTGGATGAAGAATTGATGGAGCTACCGGAGAAAACACTAGGTCTATGAGCTACTGCACCGAAAGAAGAATCCGCTTGATCATGGTTCACATAGCTGATATCTGGGTTTATGAACCAACCATCAGCGTACAAGTCATCGCTACCCCCTTCCTCGTGTGTTACGTACACCTGAGCAATCGGCATGGTGTAACCCTTGCTAGCGCCACTAAGGACGTTGTACTGATCGTCAGCAGACAAGTTATCCCAAGCATCGTACTGACCCGTGATGGTCCAGGAATCTCCATCTGAGGTGTAGTCGTAACTAGCGTCATAGACGAAATTGCCTTTTAGGGTGGCGATGTCCAGGCGACACCCTAGGTTAAGGTACCCACCGAATAGGCAAGCGGTAGCCCCAAAGGTTGTGCATATATCATCCAGAACATCAGCCGCTGTGAAGTAATCAAAGGGAGCTTCTGTCTCACGGAATCTGTTTTGCTGCTTCTTGGGTTTGTTGAAAGTCTCTGCTCTGACTTTGAAATTATCGAGTTTGTGGTCTTGCTCGTCGTAAGTGAATCCCGCAGGGGTCAAAGGGTCTGGCCAAGCTATCTCTCTAGTGACAGGCACCGCGCTTTGACTAAGCTCGTTTTCAACATAGTCCTTGAATGCTGCATACGCAGGTAGCTTAGACACGATCTCTCTGACGTAGAAAGAAAGCTTCTTGAAGCCTGTGTATAGCACACCTGGGCTGTCCTCCCACTTAGCCCCCCTCAAGGAACCCAGGCCGTCAGTGAACTGCATGTCGACTACATGCTTCTCGTTCATGACTTGAATACTCACGGACTCCATAAGTAGGTGGCCGTACCAGTAAGGCTTCGCTGACGAAGACGCTGAATTAAAGAACAGGCAGAACACGTCGCCTTCGTTGGTGCCTGACATCAAGGTCTCTACTGTAGCGAGCTGCGCGTCATTAAGGAGAGCTGTGAAAGAAAGCGATCCCCCCATGATCGTCTTAGACATCGTGTCGTCGCCTTGCCAAGACAAGTTCATGCCTGGGTCGAGCAACTCCATCTCGGTGGCGGCTGTAGATGACTGCGTACCCTGCTTATCACCAATGATGATGCGGTAAGAGTTCCTTGCCCCTGTACCAGAAGCGTCGAACTCACTTGCAGAGTAGGTTGTGTCGAAAAGATATGAGTTAGCCATTAGCCGAATGTACGGTCGATAGCGCGTGTTCCGCGCTGGTTAGCGATTACGATGTTGGATCCAGAAACAAGGCCCTCTACCCTTACAGCGGGTTGTCGTGACGTTCCGCCGCCAGCCAATCCACCTGCGATTGTGGATCTACCGAGACCCGGGATACCTTGACCTGTAAGGGACTGGCCAATGAACGCCCCGAAGCCCCCCGATGTAGTTTGAGATGCAAGACCAGCCAAAGCCCCGCTACCTCCAGAGATTGCGCTGAGCAGTAGAAATAGCGTGGTGAGTACAACGAGCTTTACAATCAACTGCTCTATGACTTTGGTTAGGCTTTCTTTCAGCACTTGGCCAAACGCTCGACCCTCCTCTTTGGCTCTTGTGAATGAGTCAGCTACGATGTTCACGAACTTACCTATGCCGTCAAACAGTGCCGCAACCAAGTAGAACTTACCGAGCTCTTTTTGTGCGTCCTTGAGATCAAGCACTAGCTCATCAAGCTGATCTTTGTCTATGAGCCCTTCCGAGAACCTCGATTGAGCCAACTTCACTAGGTCAGTGAGTTCGCTAACCTTCTCTTTAGCCACCTCAAATCCTGCCACAAAGCCCAGGTCTTTAAGCTGATCTAATGCAGCTATCCTGGCTTGTGTATTGGCGACTTGATCGTTGAACTCAGCAATCCGCTCGTCCTTAAACGCCTCATTAAGTTTAACTACGAGGTTATCTAAGTTCTTCTGATCACCAAGCAATTCATCTACTGTAAAGCCCTTATCCTTGGCTTCCTGTATGGTTTTCTTTATGTCACGAATCCTCCCCTGCAAATCACCTATCTTGTCACTGATCGGTCCAGCGGTATCAACAGGCCCAAATGGGTTGTCGATATCTCGGATGTTTTCAATCTCCTTCCTTAGCTCCTCGAGCTTGTTGGTGAGTTGAGTTTTAGCTAGCGTGTCCTCAGCCTTTAGCAGAGCCGTGGATACAGCGTTGATCCTATCCTCTGTTTCCGCCGTGCGATCGTCTACCCCAATCCCAAGGAGGTTCTCAAGCTCATCCCTCAGTGCCTGGACGTTTGCTTTGTCTACGGCTTCCTGCGTCTCTACGCCGAGTTTTTGCAAGGCCGTTGCTAGCCCTACGCTAGCTGCTGTTGCGTCCTTTAGGTCCTGAACAAGAGCCTGCTGGCCAAGACTTTTACCAGCCTCCTCTGCTTTCCTAAGGAGGTTCTCAAAAAACTCAGCTATCTTTTGTGCCTGAAGCTGCGTGAACCCTTCGGCAGCGAACTCAAAATTCTTAGCAAGCTCTTTGATGCCAGCTATCCGATCTTCAAGATCACCCCCTGTCTCAAACTCTTTAAGCAGCTCCGGGAACTCGCCGAGGAAAGTCCGTTCTACGGTAGCTGCATCAAGACCCGCGAGCTCATCGAAGACGCTTCTAATATCACCTACCGATACCCCGAAGGCTGCGGTGGTACCCTTCAGCTTCTCTACAACCTTTGCGAAAAGATCCTCTTGCGCGGCTAGATTAACCGCGTCCCCACTCGCTAGCCTAGCAGCTAGACGGAGGTTCTCGGCTGCGCGTGCAGCCACTTCCTCTGCTCTCTCGGCAAGGATCTCTTGGATCTCATCCATGATCAGTTTCATCTGATCCTTCCTGTCCTTTGCTGCGTTAACTTGTGTATCCAGGAATTCAAGGCTCTCTCTGTCTACGCCGAAAGCTGAAGCCAGAAGGTTGCTTATGGCCGCTATACCAGATACTGGGCCACCACCCTCAAAAGCATTCTCAGCATTACGAGCGGCTGCGGCATCCCCGACACTCCTCAAGAAAGACGTGAACCCAGAGTCCTCAGCGAGAATAGAAGAAAATCCTGTCTGAGCTTTCCTTTGTAACTCTTGAAGGTCTTGTAGGTCTTTAGTTAGGTCATCAGTTACAAATCTTGATTTAAGCGATGAGAGCTGACCTTCTAGCTGCGCTGTGCTAAGACCTTGCAAGTTCCCGTCCACGCTTTCTAGCGAATCGTTAAATGCATCTAAGACGTTCGTGGTCTCAGCAATCTGACCCTTCAGAAGAAGTTGACTGGCTGATGTCCTAACGGCTACAGCCGCCAAGGCAGTGAGTATGATGACGACAACACCTGTAACGCTTAGTAGAGCCGTAAGAGCAATCGTGACTTGGCCTAGGGCAAAGATCAGAGGGCCTAGTGCAATAGCAAACAATGCTGTGCCTGCTTGTGCGGCGGCAGCCTTTGCGTCCATCTCAGCAAACCTCTTCGCAGCAGCCTCTAGTGCAGCGGCAATTTCCTTGACAAATGGCGCGAGCGTATAGCCGATTGAGATTCCAATGTCCTGGATCGCAGCTTTGGCTCTAGCTACTGAGAAGAAGAGCTTGTCTTTAAGGACCCCCTGGAACGCTTCAGCCGCGCCATCGGCATCCTCCAGAGTTAGAGCGAGCTTCTCGAACTCAAGACCCAAGTTGTCAATGATTCCAGCCGCGATAACGCCTCGTAGCTTGAAGGTATCGAGGAGTACATCGAAGTCATTGCCCCCTTTGGCTACGGCGAGTAGACCCGCCTCAGCGTCATAGCTCCCTTCAGTAAGCTTGGACAATACTGTTTTAAGTCCCGTACCAGCCCTACCGCCTTTGAGCGATGCGTTGGCTAAGACACCGAGGGCAGCGGTAGTTCTCTGGAAGGAGAGACCTGTAAGGTTGGCTACCGCACCTACGTTCTTAAAGGCTTCCTTGAAATTCTCTGTACCTAGCGCCGTCTTACGGAAGGCGACGGATAGTACATCGGCAGCCTGGGCAACGGTGAGGTCCTGGAACTGACGGGTAAGAGCTGTCAAGGCATCCCCTGTAGCGACAAGGTCCCCGCCAAATACCGAGGTTACACCGATGGTGCTTCTGATCGCTTGCTGGGTGTCCTCCACCCCTAGACCAAGCTTCTTGAGTTCCTTACTTAGGGTAAGGACTTCGATACTGGTGAACTTAGTTGTGCGCCCAAGTAGACGAGCGTCATCGATAAGAACCTTGAAATCCTCTCCACCCGACACTGCTTGAAGCTGCGACGATAGCTCATCGAAACTAGCTGCTGTAGCAACAGCAAACCCCTCCAAGAGTCCTGTGATAAGGGACAGGCTCCTTGAAAGGGTTTGACCGAGTCTAGTCATAGACTGACCTAGCTCGCCAAATACATTTTTAAGCTTCTCGGAACCTCTCATGAAGTTCCCGATATCCATCGTAGCGATAAACGCTAACCTACTTGCTACACCTATATTTGGCATCAGAAGTCTTTTAGTTTCTCCAGGAGCGCCAAGGCTTCTTCCTTGCTGCTAACTCCCTGATTGTTCATTTGCTCGAAGGGGTGGAAATCCTTCGGCTCAAATCTCTTACCCTTCGGGCTGTTGATATTAACTAGGATCGACATAAGGCTTGCGGTGTGATCCCAATCCTTGCTGAGCCTGTCTAGATACCCATCCCTGCAATACGTGTACTCTCTCAGCGTCATGTTCCAAAACTCATCAGCACTAAGGCCGATGGAGAATGCTGAGCGATACATCGTGTCCCAGTTCAACTCTTCAGAGTCTCCCTGGGGGCTGCTCAGTTTCCCGAGCTAGCGTCCTCAGAACCCCCGATCGCCTGAGTCACTGCGTCCGTCATGGCGCCGATGGTCTTGTCGTCATCCAAAGCCTGGGCGCAGAACGTCTCAAAGTCAGGGAGTTTGGGGTCCTTGCCCTTGCGTAGTCCGTCGTTTTTAACGCCGAAGTAGCAGAAGGCACAGATGGCTGTGAGGGGGTCGTCGGCCATCCACTTGTCGATCTCGTCGAGTTTACGGTTGTGGGCTTGACACATGAGGCGCAGAGCGTTCAGGGTCATAGAAGCGTTGAACTTCTTCTTGCCGATGTTGAAGGAGAACTCCCCTCTTAGAGTATTGTTCATGGTGGTTGGTTTAAGAAATAAAGGGCGACGACACGATGCCGCCGCCCATGAAGATTATGCTTTGTACAGCTCGTCGACACCAGTCAAGCTGATGGAGTAAGTGGCGATTTCATCCACAGCTCCTGTCACGCTGACGTTATCGATCAGAGCTTGCCCGAAGTACAAGACGTCATCGATTTCAAACTTGAGCAAGACGTACTTGTTGTCACGGGCTAGGTCGAGGAAATCCTCTCCTGTATCGTCTGTGCCTTTGACGAGTCCGTCGGCAGAGATAGACCAGCTAGTCTCGCTCTCCTGCAAGGTTCCACCAGACCCATCACGAGCTACGTCCTCTACGGCGTTGCTCAAGTCCAGGGTACTGCTCGTAGCGGCAGCGGCAAGAGTGAGTGTCCCAGCCGTACCGGTGCCGCTAGAGTAGCTGGCAAAAGTAATGAAGGTGCGCTTGTCTGGAGTGACATAAATAGTCAAGCCTGCATCTGTGACACCCGCATTTACGGCGGTGAGGTCGGCATAGTCGTTGTTTACAGTGTATTTTGAGGTGCTGCCTGTACCATCAAAGTAGATAGCGAGACAGTTTGCGTTAAGTACTGACATGGTTTATTAGGCTGAGTATTTGTAAAGCTTACCGTAACCATTGAGGGTCACGCTGTAAGTGGAGATATCGTCGAAGCCACCTGAGATGTTTACGTTCTCAACGAGCGCCTGCCCGATGTAGCTTACGTTTTCGTCGTTGTCGGTAGCCGAGTCCATAGCTTCGTTGTTGACGACAAACCGCACGAGGACGTACTGACCCTTGCGAGCTGTATCCATAAGAGTCATGGCTCCGTAGCCAGCTACAGATCCTGTTTGAATCAATCCGTCAGCCTGGAGGCTCCAGTCCTGTGCTCCAGAGACGAGGAAGGTTTCGCTTCCGCAGGCTCCATCACGAGCTACGACTTCGGTTTGTGCGTTGTTGAGATCCAAGGACGTGCTTGTAGCAGCGGCCAAGAGGTTTAAGGTTTGAGCCGAAGAGGTGGTTGAGTTAACCATCTGAACAATCGCTGGCTGGCTGCCGGTTTGAATTACGTCATCATCGCTGTCCACGAGGATAGCGTATCCCGTTTGGCTACCGAGATTAGTCCACGCATCAGTTTCCGCTGCGCTGAGGTTTGCTCCTACGCCGATCGCGTAAGGAGAGGTGCCGGAGGCGTTAAGGGCGTATAGCCCCATAAAGTTTGCATTAAGTAGTGCCATGTTTTTTGGTTTTGGGGGTTACGCCCTATTGATTTCTTAATAGGCCGTCAATGAAAACGAAGAACTCATATCGGACATTGGTCTCGACTTGAGATGCATTCGCTTGAATTGCTGGTTGTACGTGAGGGCTGGGTCCGTGCCTTACGGTACCTAGCTCAGCCCAGTGGTCGCGCCACCCAGCAAGTGAGAAAGACAAGTTGCCTACCCCTACACCCTCTCCGCTGACGGCGCCTACGCGCCAACCCCAAACGAACTTAGGGGTCTTGCGAAGGCTTCTGGTGCGGAAGGACTCAGAGAGTTCTCCAGAGAGCACGGGAGCACGAGAGGCCATGTCTTTGCGCATAGGCTCCAGAGCCCTTCTCATGATGCGGTTGACGGCCTTTCTTCTGTCTTTGAGTTTTTTGATGTTACGGATAGCCACTGGTCCCGGATCGTTGTAGTCGAAACCAGTCAGCGTGAAGTTCGATTTGAACCTACCCTTGTTGCCTACGTTGAATGCCATTACGTTGTAGGTACTGTTCCCTCGTTGTCGCGGAAGCGGGCACGTACATTCATGCCTTCCCTGCGTCCAATGGGGATGATTGAGTAGATATCGAAGTTCGCACCGTTCCAGGTGATCACATCGTCGAAGCGCAAGCCACTGATGTATCGGCAACGGAACTCAGCCTTCATCTCGGCTACGGTTTGGTCGTCATCGCTGAACTCGCTAGCTCCCGCCGAAGGGGTGCCTACGTGTACAACCTTGCAGCGCACACCAGTCTTGAAGTCAGCCAGCGAATCGATTGGATCGCCGAATGAGTTGACCGAGCGAGTGACGCGCTTGATGTCGATTTTTTCGTTGAGTTCCCCTGCTCTCATCAGTAGAGTCTTGCGCTTGTCATGAGACGTTGGACACCCTCCTTGAGCTCCATGGTGATGCCTCCGATAGCTTCGGCTTCACGCATGTTGTAGTAGTGGCCTACGAGCAACAAGGCAGCTTGCTTGTATTGCTTAGGTAGGGAAGCTAGCGCCGTACCCGCCGTCATCTCCAACTTCACATACCCCTTTACGAACTCAGAGTCAGTGGCGCTGACCTTGTCCAAGAGGTTGTCGAAGTAGATGTAGGGAGGGTAGATGTCGTCAACGATTAGGTACTTGAGATCGGAGATGTAGTCATCATCAGTCGCGCTTGTGATGTCGCCGCTAAAGGTTCCGTCCTCTTTGCGGTACTTGACGGTGATGCCGTCTGTTGTGATGTCATTGACACCAGTCAGTTCGATGCGGTACTTGACCTCATCGTAGTCGACGAGAGCAACCACGGTGTGGCTACCCAGCAAGCGGTTTGTAAGAGACTGCATGTAATCAAGGGCCGCGTCAAGGTAAACCTTGAGCAGGTCGTCATCACTGTTGTCGATAGCTCGCACATGGTTGCGCATCAACGCCAAGGCTGTTTCCTCCGTGGCGTCAAAGAGTGTAGTGCTAGCTACTGCTGAACGTGTGACTTTGATATTCATGCAAATGGGATAAAAGGGGCCAGGCCAATTCCTAGCCCCTTTCGTTATGGTTTAATTATCAGGGAGAGAGATCGCCTCCGACAACAGCGTCCTGACGGAGGATGGCTGCGTCAGCGTACATGTTGGCGATGATTCGCACCACGTCCTTGTGGGCCTCAGTGTAAGGATCCACCATGATGTTCAAACCACCCCACTCGCAGCACACAACCTCTTGAGGCTGAACCAAGAAGAGCTGGTCATCTCCAAACAAAGTTGAGGTCATTGCCTCATAACCAATGACGTTGTCTGCACTAGGTGCTGCAAACATACCAGACCCAGCATCGAGAGCTGCGCGACGCAACTTGCGAAGAACCGAAGGCTCAGTCAAGAATTTAGAGCCAGATGGGTCGACATCAGCATTACGCATGACTTCCTCCATGAGGTAGGGAACTTCCTCGTGGTCGGTGCTGCTGTAGTCAGTCTTGGTTGTGGCTGTAATGGCGGCCACGATCAACTTGTTGTACTCAACTTCCAAGCCGCGACGGATGTCGGCAGCCAAGAAAGACTGGAGGTCGAAGCTGTTCTGAGCGAGCAACTGCTGGGTAACCTTGGCGTGAGCTGCGAGACGCTCTGGTGAGAGAGTCACATCAGTGAAGGCAGCGTTCGTAGAGTGCACTGGATCAGCTTCGTTGGTCATCTGGCCAGCCGTGATCGCAGTGGTCAATACTGGGATAGAGATGTCGCCAGTGACGCCAGTGATCTTACGAGCACCCAAGCGATCCGCAATAGTTACGGGCTTGTAGTCCGCAATTGGACTCTGGATCTCATTAGCAATAGTCGTGCCCGCTAGAGCTGCTGAAACGTCAGCAATAGTCTCAGTACCTTGTGGCACTGCGTCATTACGCAAGAACATAGCTGGGATGCTGATGCCGTTGGCCACAGCCAAGCCAGAGCCACGGAACTCGTTTACACCTTCTTGGTTAATCTCGGCCTCGAGTCCTGTCAGACCACCGTTAGCCGCTTCACGGATAGCCTTGCCCAAGTCGTAACGGGCGCGGACGTTCTGGACTTTGTCGCCCAATCCTTGCACCACTGCTGGTGCGTTTTTCTCTTTATTCATAGAGATGTTAGATTCTGCGCCCCGTTTACTATTTAATTCACTCTCTTCGGCGACGGGGGCGTCCGCCGTTTCGAGCGTTACTTCTTCCTTGCGCTCCATTTCAGAGCCTTCTTCCTCTTCTTCCTCTTCTTTATCTTCTTCTTTACGATCTTCCTCTTCTTCTTCCTCCTCGTCCTCTTCGTCTTCGCTGCGCTTTACTTCTTCTTCCTCCTCTTCCTCTTCTTCCTTCTCCTCGCGATCCTCTTCTTCCTCGTCTTCTTCCTCTTTGTATGCACGCACAGCTTCTTGCTCAGCGGCTAGGATACCTTCGTTTTCCAAGGCGAGGTCCATAGAGCGCAAACCCACCTCTGTGGTAGGGTACGCTCCCTGGGTAGTTGGTGATACGTCGAAGAGCAACCCCACCTCCTTGATGGTGCGGAGGTTCATGTCGTCGCGCATCTCCCACTCGTCGTCCTTGACGGTGAATCCGAAGCTGCTGGTTGATACGTTGCCCATCCGGATATTCTCCACCAAGTCCTGGGCGTAGCTTTGTGTTCCAATCTCGAAGCGATACTTCAAGCCACGCTCGTCAACGGTAAGCTCCAAGCCGTGACCTGCACGGGCTAGGGGTTTGTTGATGTCGTGATTGAAGAGCGCAACAGTGTTGTTCATGTCAGCACCTTTGAAGGCGCCGCGATCAATACGTTCAGCAAAGGACCCACCGATAACTGTCTCATCGTTGAAGACAGCGGCATAGCCCTCCACTACAGTGGGCTTACCTTCCTCGGCACGGACCTCAAAGCCTTGCGTAAGAAATCGTTTTTCTACGTTGTTAGCCATTGATTAGTCTTTTGAACTGAGCGGGTGACCACTAGGGAACAAGTCCGTGTCGTGCTTACCGCTTCTAAATTTTCCGTTCTTGAGGGCATAAAGAAATGAGTTCACACGAGCGTATGCCCACTGCTCGGGTGATTTCACGCTAGGTCTTACAGACCCAGGGTTCGTTTTGTAGGCACCCACACCGCGACGGAATACAGCGGATAGCATGCCATAAGTAGCTTTTTTCTTGGAGTCCGAGATCTTCTCGTTGTGCTCCTCAACCTTCTTCTCCAACCCTTTCTTTACGTCACCACTGATCGCTGAGGCACGGCCTTCAGCTTTGTTGATGACGCCACTGCACCAGCTACGCATAGACGTCCCGCCCCAGGCTGCATACATAACGCTACCGCAAATCTCTTTGCCTTTGTCGTTTGTAAACTTGGTTTGGTTGTAGGTCTCTGCGCGAGAGAGGAAGGAGAACGTGCGCTTGATGGTCTTCAACGAGAGCTTCTCACCAGAGGCGATCTGATTGGCACGCTCCCAACCCACAGGGGTACCGCACTTGCTACCGTTTTTCTCACGGTGGCGCAGGGCACGCCGAGCGGCTGCCTTTGCTGAGTCTGGGTATCCTCCGTAGGAGTCGGCCATCAGGCTAGGTTGTGAGCTGTGCGTGCGGTGGCTGCGGCTGCGGCATCCTCGTCTTCCGTGACACCGATCTCGTACCGGAATACGTCCTTGCCCACGCGCTCGGACCAAGCTCCAGATGCGGCGGTGGCGTGATTGGCAACCGTGGCGCTAGTGCCCAAAGCCGTCAATAGATTCGCTCCGATACGTTTGATGTGCTGAGGTGCGCTAGGTAGTTTCGCTGCGTATTCCGCAAGGAAAAGCACCTTAGCAGCCGCTTCATTAGCAGCGCCAGCGGCTTCGTAAGTTAGGTTCCAAACCTCTCGTGTAGATTCGCTGTAGGCTAGGGCGCCGACGGCAGCGGTATCTCCGCGCTCACGGCACATGATGACTTTCAAGTCGTAGTGGTAATCAGCCATTGTCTTCTTTGGTATCTAGAGATGTATTTTGTCAATTATAAACCTGACAACATCTTGAGAATGTCAGGCTATTGCCTTAATTTCACCTCTTGGTGTCAGGATGTAGAGTTAGTCACCGAGTCTGCATAGTCGCTCATGCGGCTCAATGGGATTGAATTCATAAGGATGTGGTGCTCATCGCCACCATCAGCCGGACCAAGTCCTTCACGGCTTCTGACCTCGTTGATGCTGAGGACGCCGTCTTGGAGGAGAGAGTGGTAGAACTTTGCCCTGTTCTCGCTATCCGCCCGCAGCAGCGTGTCGACATCGAAGTTGCATTGCAGCTTCTTGTCCCCCCGCAACAGTTTGCGTTCGACTTCGAGTTCGATCCGGCGCACCCATGGCAGGATGCAACCCTGGTGGAATTGCAGGACTTGTTGTTCATAGTTACTGTACGCCGTGTTGCTCTCCATGCCAATCATAGCGGGAGGTACCTGGTAGATCCTTGAGATCTCCTCGGTACTGTACTTCTTCATCTGAAGAAACTGCAACTGCTCGAGCGGTACGCTAAGCGGCTGATACTGAAAACCTCCTCCCAAGATGGCCACCTTGTGGGCGTTGCGGCTACCTGAGTACTCGCGCTCCCAGGTGGATTGCGCTTGCTTCATCTGCTCCGCACTCATGTGCTCTTTGGTGGAGAGGATGCCGCCTAGCATGCCGCCATTCTTAAAGAAGGTTGATCCAAAGTCCTGTACAGCTTTTGCCGTGCTTAGGTTCTGGATCTGAACGTGTGTCGGGTTGAGACCCCTGAAGGCTTGGATCTCTAGGATGTCGCGCTGAGGAATCTGAGTGGGAGCCCCATCGTAACTGTAAAGCTTCTCTCCAGTCAGTGGGTTGGTGACCACAGATATGCGACTGGCTGGGATGTGGTACATCTGCACCTTGGCGGAGCTTCTGTCGATGTATGCGTGTCCCACGCCATAGAGCAAAGCGTCACTGACGATACGTTGCCAGAACTCATAAGCTCCAATAAATTCATTCGGCTCACGACTGATGAGTGTGTGAACCGGGTTGTTCTTCATGGTCTTCCGAGAACCATCGTTTCCAACCCTGACTACGCTCGCTGGCATCATTGCGATTGTGTCGGCAATTCGGCTGACACAAGCGTACACCGCTGTGAGCTGTAGCGATTCCGCCCCTGAGCTTACACCAATCAGGGTGTTATTAAGCAAGGATGAGGGGCCCATGAACGATAGAGGTGAGTGCTCCTGCGTGTAGCGGCTCTCCCTTACGCCATCAATGATTCTACGGAAAATACTTGGGGTCCCTCTGTTCTCAGCCATGGGGTCGGATTAAGCGTGAAAGTATATATAACTGTGTGAGTGATAAAGCATTACACGCTATCGCCTCCAATCACAGCCATGAAGAATTCAAAATCGTTTGTGTCTTCCTCTTCGAAGGTCAGAGCTTCGCCGATAGCCATGACCGCAGCAACAACGCCGTCGATCTTGTCACCGCTCTTGGCTTTGTCTGGTTTGATGTTCCCGCTGGGGTCTAGGCGTAGATTGACGTTGCCCATCATCCACCGAAGAACTTCGTCCTCCCCGTGCATGAGCTTGCCTTGCAGGGCGTTTTTCTCAAACTCTTTGGACGGGAACGACATAGAGCTGAAGCCTTGGCCAAACGGATCGCACGGGACACCGTCGCCCTCCATGTCGCGTATGAGGTTGAGGGAGTTCCATCTGTCGTAGGCCATGCCTTTGATATTGTACTTCTCCATAAGGTTGTCGCTGTCGTACTCAACCTTGCCGTCCACCACGTAGTGGCCGCTGACCAATCTACGGATCACATTGTAGTCCGTTACGTTGCCTGGAGTTATGTGTACATTCTCTAGCTCATTGAAAGACAGGTACACTGTGTTTTCATCACGATCCAACCTACGTTCTACCGCTCGCTCGGGTAGGAAGTAGTGCATCTCAAACCCCCATCCTAGATCGTCGTTGCCTGTGCATACCGCTAGAGCCGTCATGTCGTCAGTTGCGGCCAAATCGAGACCTAGATAAGCGACGGGTTTGTTCGTTTTCTCGTCGATGACGTGTGTAGTTGACACCGGGCGGCAGTTGCCCTCGGCCATCCAGTCGTCGTCTGGTATCCATACCGCGCTTGAGCCCACAAACATGTTCAGGTGTTTCACCATAAACTCGGTGATAGAACGGCTTCCGTAGAGCTTTGCGTTTTGGCATTGACTTTCTAGATATTCTTTCGAGATCGAGACCGAAAGGTTAGGGTTTGACTTGGCCCAAACCTCGGGGTCGTCCCACTCGTCGCCTTCGTCTATCTCAAAGGGAAGGATGAGGAGTCTGTCATTTTCTTTCAAACCATCAAGCACAGATTTGCCCGCAGCCATAAACATGGCGCATGGCCCATCAGCGACAAACCCAGCGGTGGTGATGGCTAACATAATGGGAGCCTTGCGAGATCCCATGGATGAAGCCAGGACGCGGTAGAGGTCCGCGTTTTTCATCGCGTGGAATTCGTCTACTACCGCTAGATTCAGATTGAGACCGTCAAGGGTGTTTGCGTCAGAGCTCAGGGGCTTGATAACTCCATTACGCGGTGCCTTCACCTCTGCACGATGGACATTGAATCTCTTGGACAGAGGTGCGCTGGACTTGATGCATCTGCAAATCTCATCGAACACCTCTCGAGCTTGGTCCCTCTTCGTGGCTGCGGTGACTAACTGAGGAGCGCCGTCCCCGTCCAGGACACCCATAGCCAGCGCGATGGCTGCTGCTAGCTGGGACTTACCGTTCTTACGGGCTACGAAGAGATGGGCTGTTGTAAATCGTCGGCGCTTGGGATCGTTCTTGTCGACCCACCCGAACAACTGGCCAACAAAGAATACCTGCCAGGGAGCGAGCTCAAATGGTTTGCCAGCCATCTCCCCCCTAGTGTGGATGCAAATACGTTCTATGAAGTTGACGTACCTAGCGGCAGTTATTATGTTAAATTGCCACTCCCAATCTTCTCGCTCGCAATCCGTGACATATCTCTGACATGCCTTCTTGATGTACTCACACGACACGATGCGGCCTTCGATCACGTCCTCGACGTAATCCCACATCCTGTTCAGTGCCTGTACATCTACGCTCAAATCAAATCGTCAATCTCGTCGCCTTCGCTGCTCTTGTTGTTGGCTGCCTGGGCATTGCTTGCCGCGCCAAGGATGCGTGAACGGTCCATGGGGCTGAGGCCCAGCTTCGCGCTCAGCTTGAGTACCTGGTCCTGCGCTTTGGACAAAGCCGTAAACGCACCGGACACATTGCTCGTGCCATTGGGGTATATCTGAATCGCATCGCTGTATCCGTGCATGTGACGAGCTACTTCGATGTAGATAGCTAGAGATTTGGCTAGCATCGTGATTGTTATGACGTCAACACTTTCGATTAACCCGCGATCGCTGAGGTAATCCACCACGATATTGAACAGCCTGTCGCCGTCAGCGTCTAGTTGGAAGATTGGCTGGAGCTCCTCTCCGCCGATTTTGCGAATCGCGTCCTTCACCTTGTCGCCCTGCTTGCTGTCATTGAGATCGTTGACAGCCAAACGCATCTTGTCTAGTGGCTTAGTCATGTAGTCCTTTGTATGCGATGATCCTCCATTGCTGCACCCCGGAAGGGTTTTCTACTGCAACCACGGTCATGGAGCTAGTACCCCTGTCAACCGTGTACGTGTTCGATCCCTCAATCCTTCCAGCTACTGGATCAAAGATGACTACACTGTTGTTATCTACATTGCCACCGAAAACAAACGTGTACATCTTGCCCGTGTAGTCAACGGCTGCGGGAATGATGATTGTGTGACTGGCTGCACCGTTATGTACTGGGAAGTCAAGGGCATAACCATGAGTGTCCAGATCAAGTGTCGTGGTGCCTCCATTGGCCATGCTCAGGTTGGACTTAAACTTCATGCGGTCCGCACCCTGAAATGCTGGACTGATGTGGTTCACGGTGTTAGCTTCTCCACTCTGGCTGATCTGCCATGTTGAGCCGACCAATGCAACGTGGTTGTTGTCCACGTCAACACCGTAACGCTCGTCCTCAAGACGCACATGGTAGGTGGCTGAGCTGACACCTTGGATATTCGTCTTGACCAGATCGTGTAGCTGAGTGGTCTCGTCAGCAGTCCTGCCGTAGATGTTGATGTTGATTCGGTAGGTAATTGCTTCCGTGGCCAAAGGGATGCTTTCATCGTATCGCACGGATCCGATGTTGAACGTGATGCCTGGCATCGAATCGCGCTGCGGTCTGCGGGCGAAGGTGATTTTGTCCGAGGACACAAGGTCCGTGATGTCGGTGTCATTGATGAGTGTTGTGCGTACAGCACTCAGGAGAGATCGCATACTCATGTGCGAGTTTGTTTTCGGAAGAACTTGCGGCGGAGGAAATCCTGCCACTCCTTCTTGGTTTCATAATAGACGCCTTTGGCCGTGTAGCTGGCGCGACGGGTGTTGCACGATCGGCAACTGCCCACAATGTTTTCTTGATCAAAGAACTCAGCATGCGAAGTCGCTTGTGAAGAAGGGATGATGTGATCGGCCTCTGTCGCTTCCACCGCCAATCCACAAGGTAGACACCACTGACATAGCGGGTCCCGGTAGAGGACTGCGTCACGAGTGGCCAACCATTGTGCCGTGCTGTAAAGGGCGTTCGATTGAGACGCCTCGACGTTTAGGAAAGGTTTCTTGATTTCCCCTTCAGTGTTGCGATCAGTGCGCCCGCGACCCGTGGCCATCCAGGGTTTCTTGCGCCCTCTCCTTTTGAGATCCATATCCCAACAATACGACGGGTGTTGTGAGTGGTGAGATGGAGAGGAAGAAATCGCAAAGTTTGTTTCTCGGATCGAGACGAATTCCACGCTAGCCCAACGACAGCAAGGGATCATCTAACTCTACAGGGTACAGATATTTTTTTCTTGAATCTATCTCTCCATCTCTCCGAGATACCCTGTACCCCGCAGAAACACTGGTACCCCCCATGGTGAGGAAGCGGTGAGGAAGCGGTGATATGGAGCGGAACCCCCCCTGCCGAAATCTGCATAAAACGTATAGAAGAT
>Ga0315315_10001192_pt1 | contig 23674 bp, 24 predicted proteins | sample M140m3416metaG_FD_203699 | JGI IMG/M metagenome (GOLD analysis project Ga0315315, IMG submission 203699) | Ammonia-oxidizing marine archaeal communities from Monterey Bay, California, United States - M1 40m 3416 | ecosystem: Environmental > Aquatic > Marine > Intertidal zone | place: USA...
CAAGCTCTGACATAGCATAGAGTATTCTTCTTTGAACTGGCTTAAGCCCATCACCTATATTAGGAAGAGCTCTATCCAAGATAACGTACATAGCATAGTTAAGGTAGGACTCTTCTGCATACTTTTTCAGACTTATTGATTGATTTTTATCTTCTGCTTTCATAGCTCTAAACTTTTGCTAAACTCCCTTTTTTTTCAAGCCACTCTTTCCTGTCAGGGGCTCTTTTTTTTGCTAGTAATAAATCCATAACTGAATTTGCATTATCATTTGGCGATATAGTTAAACTGACTAATTGTCTAGATGCCGGATCCATTACAGTCTCACGTAATTGTGAGGGATTCATTTCTCCAAGCCCTTTAAATCTTTGAATATTAATTTTAGGTTTGCCTTTTTTAGCTTTCAGCTCTTTAACTATAGTATCTCTTTGAGAGTCATCTAAAGCATAAAAGACTTCTTTTGCACAATCGATTCTGAATAAGGGCGGCATTGAAACATATATTCTTCCTTCTTGAACAAGAGGTTTATAGTGCTGCAGAAATAACGCACATAGTAATGTTGCTATATGTAACCCATCAGAATCAGCGTCAGCTAATATGCAAATTTTTCCATATCTAAGAGCACTAGTATCTGGATTCCCAGGCAGAACTCCTATAGCTGTTGAAAGATTTTTTATCTCTTGAGATTTAATTATTTCGGCGCTTTCTAATTCCCAAGTATTTAAGATTTTTCCTCTTAAGGGCATTATTGCTTGAAAAGATCTTTCTCGAGCCTGCTTTGCTGATCCTCCAGCTGAGTCACCTTCTACTAAAAATAATTCAGTTTTATTAAGATCTTCACTATTGCAATCTGATAACTTTCCTGGAAGAGCTGGGCCTTTAAATGACTTCTTTCTTTCAACAGTTTTTGATGCCTTAGCTCTTAATTGAGCAGAACTAATAGCTAATTCCGCTATTTTCTCACCCTCTTCAGTATGCTTATTAAACCAAATACTTAATACGTCTTTGGTAACTGAGCTTACAAAAGACATATGGTCTTTGGAATCTAGTCTTTCTTTAGTTTGTCCGGCAAATTGAGGATTCTGAAGCTTAGAAGAAATAATAAATATTGAATTACTGATAACATCATCAGCAACTATCTTTAATCCTTTGGGTAATAAGTTTCTATATTCACAAAATTCTTTTAACGCTTCCAACAAACCAGACTTAAAACCATTAAAGTGAGAACCTCCTTGAAGAGTTGGAATTAGATTTACGTATGTCTCATTTAGTAATTCTTTTCTCGGACTTTTCGACCAATTTATTGCAAACTCTACTTCTTGAATATCTGAAGATTTTGAACAAACAATAGATTCTTCAATTAGTAGATCTATATCAGAAGATGATTCGGATAAATATCCACTTAAACCATCTTTATACAACCACCTAATTTTTTCAGATTTTTTTTCATCTAAAAAATCAATTTGAAGTCCTGGACACAAGACAGCTTTAGCTTTTAGTAAATGTTTAAGGTGTTTTTTTTGTATTTTTTCCGATTCAAAATAACTACTATTTGGCAAAAACTTTATAGTAGTTCCAGAATTCTGAACTCCTACTTCACCTATCTGATGAAGTTCTTTAATTTTCTCACCATCCGCAAAGTCAATTTGAAATTCTTTAGAGTCTCTTCTTATTTTAACTTCAAGTTCTGCTGATAATGCATTAACAACAGAAACTCCTACGCCATGCAAACCACCAGAAAAATTATATTCCTTGCCAGAAAATTTTGCGCCTGCATGAAGCTTACACATAATAAGTTCTACTCCGGAAACTTTATGCTCAGGATGAATATCTACCGGCATCCCCCTTCCGTCATCTGAAATCTGTATAAAACCATCTTTACATAAAGTAATTTTTATCTTGGAACAATGGCCAGACAAGGCTTCATCAACTGAGTTATCTAAAACTTCTTGAACGAGATGATTTGGACAACTTGTGTCCGTATACATTCCAGGCCTCTTTCTTACCGGGTCTAAGCCTGATAAGACTTCGATGGCTTTAGAATCATATGAACTTTTACTCAACTTACTTTACCTTGTATGTTAGTGAAACTTGTTCTTTTTGAATCATAATTTAACTGATTGAACTTATTGATGATATTCTACTCTAAGATCAGTAAATAACTTTTAATAATTATTATTTATTCACAAATTTTAATAAAACAATGACAAGTTTACTTTACATATATTAAAATAGTACAAATATGAAAAAATTAATTCTTACATCCCTTTTTTTAGTATCAGGGATTGCTACATCCGAAAACATAATTGATATATATAATGAGGCTCTAGAAAATGATCCTCAATATCGAGCTGCAGAATATTCGCTTTTATCAGGCAAAGAGATAGTTGTTCAAGGCAGAGCTGGTCTAATGCCAAGCGTTTCAATTAGTGGAAGTACTAACTGGAATGAGTCATATCAAGGAGGTATTTTAAGTAATGAATACAACAGCTTTTCCTCTTCTGCACGCTTAAGTCAGCCATTAATAAGACTTGATTCCTGGTTTCAGTACAAAAGATCACAATCTTTAACCAACGCAGCTGAGGCTGATTTTGGTTATGAGCAACAAAACTTGGTGGTTAGAACTGCAGAATTATATTTTGGTGTATTGCGAGCTGTTGATAATCTTAATGCAGCTAAATCAGAAGAAAAAGCTATTAAAAAACAACTTGATCAAGCTCAACAAAGATTTGAGGTTGGTCTTTCTGCTATTACTGGAGTGCAAGAAGCTCAGTTAGCATATGATTTAAGTTTAGCTTCAAGGATAAGGACTGAGGGTGCAGTTTTCTCAGCAAGAGAAGCTTTAAATGCTCTCATTGGAAGAGAGGTATATAGTATTGATGCTTTAGGAAATGATTTGCCTGTTGTAAATCCTTTTCCAGCTTCAAAACAAGATTGGGTTAATCTAGCTATTCAAAATAATTATCGACTAAAAGCTGCAAGATTAAGAAGAGACGCCTCAAAAAATTCTGCAAGAAGCGCAGCATCTGATCATCTGCCAAAATTAGATATTGTTGGAAATGTATCTAAATCGGAAACAAATCAATACAGATATGATGATCTAGATACTGGTGGACTAATAATTACTGTTCCTAGCGAAACTGAAAGAAGATCTTATGGGATCCAATTGAGTATGCCAATTTTTCAGGGTGGTGCTGTTAATTCTAGAAGAAAAAAAGCATATGCTGATTATGATAAGTCTGTTGAAGACACCCTTTTTATTGAGAGATCTGTTATTCAAGAAGTCAGATCACAATATTCAAATGTTATAACCTTAGTTGCAAATGTTAATGCTCAAGAGCAAGCCGTTGTTTCTGCAACAAGCGCACTTGAGGCAACAAAGGTAGGCTATGAGGTTGGTACGAGAAATATAGTAGATTTACTTCAATCAGAAAAAAATCTCTACAGTGCTGAGAGAAATCTTGCCAATGCTAAGTATGATTATATCCTTGCCAATTTAAGATTAGGCCTTTCTGCTGGAAATTTAGAACCTGAAAATATTGCTGATATAAATAATTTCCTTAATTAATGCCTGAGCTACCTGAGGTAGAGACAACACTAAAAGCAATTAAATCTTTTGAAAAAAAGATTCTAAATTCTGTAAGCATTCACAACCCAAATCTTAGATGGCTGGTTGATAATGATATTAATAAAAAAATAGCAGGGAAAAAAGTAAGACAAATATTTAGAAGAGCTAAGTACTTAATATTTGATTTCAATGATTGTCAGCTAATAGTTCATTTAGGTATGTCTGGTACTTTAAGGATAATGAATAAAGGAGATAATTTTTATAAAAAGCATGATCATGCTGAATTAATATTTAGCAAAAGTAAATTAATTTATAATGACCCTAGAAGATTTGGTTCTATTCATGTTACTGAAAAATATACAGAACATTTCTTAATAAAAAACCTTGGGCCTGAACCTTTATCAAAAAATTTCTCTGCCGATTATTTATATAAGGCTGTTCAATGCTCAAAGACTAATATCAAAAACTTCATCATGAACCAAAAGAATGTAGTAGGTATTGGGAATATTTATGCTTCAGAAATATTATTTAGATCTGAACTTGATCCAAGAAGAATTAGCAACACAGTTACAAAAAGTGAGTGTGATCATATTACTAGAAACTCTAAGATCGTACTAAAAGAAGCTATAAAAGTTGGCGGAACAACTCTTAAAGATTTCTTTTCAGCTGAGGGATCGGCTGGCTATTTTAAAATTCAGCTTAATGTTTATGATCGCGAAAATAAAAAATGCGTTAATTGCAAAGAATTAATAACTCGAGTTATTCAGAACCAAAGAGCATCATACTTTTGTAAAAATTGTCAGAACTAGACAAGAAGTTTTGCCTTTAAAGCTTGATCAATATTTGGATGAACAAATCTGGATATATCACCCTTTAATTCAGCAATTTCTTTTACAAGACTGGAAGAAACATAAATTAATGTATCTTTAGGTGTTAAAAAGATACTCTCGATATCAGGCGCTAGAGATCTGTTCATAGTAGCTAATTGAAACTCATACTCAAAGTCTGCCACCGCTCTAAGACCTCGAATAATGGCACAAGCTTTATGCTCTCTTGCTAATTCAACAGTTAATTTTCTTGAAAAACTTACTGTTTCTATTTTTGGATGATCAGAATAAATAGACTTTGTAAGTCCAAGCCTTTCTTCAAGTGTAAAAAGAGGTTTTTTAGACTCGCTTTCAGCAACGGCAAGAATGACCTTATCAAAGATACCGCATGCTCTTTCAATGATATCCATATGACCGAATGTAATTGGGTCAAATGAGCCTGGATATATAGCAACTTTCATATGGTGATCATACTAAACATTATTTATATAGCAAAATTTTTCTAAACTGATTTTTTTAAATTATCTCTTAAAAAATTCTTTTACAGTCTCATCAGCAATATTTTGGAGAAATTTCTGGTCTTCGTAATTAATAGCACCAAAATAATTATATTTAACTTCTGATGATGGTTTTTTGAATATGGTTGCATACAAAACACATGCTGATAAGTATGTGCCTAGAATATCTGGGTGAGTGCCATCAAAAGATTTATGAAGCTTAATATCAGGCTTTGCCTTATAAGCGTTCATATAAGCTATTCCAATTGGTGCGACCATTACATCATAATCGTTAGCTGCCTTTAGATAGGTATACCTAATTTTCTCCATCATTTTTGGATCATACAGCTCGTGGGGCGGAACATAGGCATGGGTCATATACAGCAACGCTTCTCCGTCATTGTTCTTAATCTGTGTAATCATCTTCTTTGCATCTAGGTTAAAAGACTTTCTTGAATCCTCATCTAAAACCTCTCCGCTTCCACCTTGCAGTATTACTAACTGAAAACTTTCATTGATGCCAATATTTTTAGAATCTAATAAATGGTCTAAATTATGATGAGATAAACGCGAGCCACCTATTGTGGCGGATTTATACCCAAAGAATTCTTTTCTTTGAGGATTCATTTCTTCTGCCATTCTTCTAACATGATTATGAAGACTGTCGTTATAATAAAGGTAGCTATTTCCTACAAAAAGAATTCTTTCAGGATTTGAATTTTTTAATGCTAATACTTCAGCTTCTAAGAAATCAAATGACTCTGAGTAAAGCATAGAGAAGCTCAGAGATAAGATAAAAGTTGCTATATATTTCATATTTATTCCAATTTAAGGTTGTCTAATTATTTCTATCATTTCTATTACATCTTTTGGAGGGGGTTTTGTATAAGTAGATACAACAATAGCAACTACAAAATTAATAATCATTCCTACAAAACCTATTCCCTCAGGAGAAATAGATAAAAACCAATAATCTGCATTATTTAAATTTGTATATAAAAACTTAAAATAAATAATATATGTAAGTGTAAACAATAAACCAGAAATCATGCCTGCAATTGCTCCTTCTTTATTAAGTCTTTTTGAGAATATCCCCATAAAAAGAACTGGGAAAAAGGTTGAAGCTGCTAAACCAAACGCAAATGCAACAACCTGTGCAACAAAAGCAGGAGGATAAATCCCAAATAATCCTGCTATAAAAATAGCAACTGCAGCAGCGCATCTTGCAAAAAATAATTCTTGTTTTTCAGTAATGTTTGGCTTAAAAGTTTTTTTAAGAAGATCATGTGAAATTGATGATGATATTACTAACAATAAACCAGCAGCAGTTGATAAAGCGGCGGCTAATCCCCCGGCTGCAACTAGCGCTATAACCCATGCTGGTAATTTTGCAATTTCAGGATTAGCTAGCACCATTATGTCTCTATCTATATAAACTTCATTAGTATTTGCACTATTAGGTTCATTCAGTAACTTTCTTTCTCCATATTCTCCTCGCTCAGAGGAATACTTTGGTCTCCCTTCTTTTAAAGCATTTCCTGCTGAATACTGAATAATTCCATCTGCATTTTTGTCTTGCCACGCTATAAGTCCAACACTTTCCCAATTTTTGAACCATTCGGGAGATGATTCATAACTTGCATCTTGGATTGAGTCTATAAAGTTTGCTCTTGAAAAAGCTGCTACAGCGGGGGCCGTCGTATAGAGAATGGCAATAAAGATTAAAGCATAGCCTGCTGATTTTCTTGCATCTCTTACTTTAGGGACTGTAAAGAATCTTACAATGACATGTGGCAAGCCTGCAGTACCAAACATTAATGCCGCTGTAATACAAAAGATATCTATATTGCTTTTAATATTTTCTGTATAAGCATTAAAACCTAAATCCTGTGTTACTTGATCTAATTTATCAAGAAGATATGTATCTGTTCCTACCAAAGTATCTCCGAAACCTAATTGAGGAACTGGATTACCGGTTATAAGAATAGAAATAAAAATAGCTGGAACAAGGTAGGCAAAAATTAGAACACAATATTGAGCAACCTGGGTATATGTAATACCTTTCATTCCGCCTAATACTGCATAAAAGAAAACAATAACCATTCCAATAATTACGCCAAGATTTATATCTACCTCTAAAAATCTAGAAAAGACAATCCCAACTCCGCGCATCTGACCAGCTACATATGTAAAAGATACAAAAATGAGACAAATTACTGCCACCAAGCGCGCTGTTTTTGAGTAATATCTTTCGCCTATAAAATCCGGGACAGTATATTGGCCAAATTTACGAAGGTATGGAGCTAATAATAGTGCAAGAACAACATAGCCCCCTGTCCACCCCATTAAATACACAGAACCGTCTTTACCAAGAAATGCAATGAGTCCAGCCATTGAAATAAATGAAGCTGCCGACATCCAGTCTGCTGCTGTTGCCATCCCATTAGCAACAGGGTGAACCCCTTTACCAGCAACATAAAAGTCATTAGTGGATTTTGCTCGAGAGTAAATAGCTATTCCTATATAAAGTGCAAATGATAGGCCTACAAATAGATAAGTTAGTTGAGTAACATCCACTAGCTGTTATCCTCAGAGTTTCTTTTGCCAAAATACTTTTTATCTAACTTATTCATTAGATGGATGTAAATAAAAATTAAAATTATAAATACATAAATGCTGCCTTGTTGGGCAAACCAAAATCCAAGCTTAAAACCGGCAATTTGAAATTGGTCAAGCCACTCAGATAATAGGATTCCAAACCCAAATGATACTAAAAACCATATTGATAATAGGATAATTAATATCCTTATATTTTCATTCCAGTAAGAATCTTTTTTAGATTGCATTTCCTATTTGCCTAATGAGCTTGATGTAAATATAACAAAAACATTTTAAGAGAGCATCTAGTAAATATCATATATATATATATTTTATATATAACAGAAATATACTTTATCTAATTAAAACTTTAGTTTATTGATAAGATTTATTATACTTACATACATTGAGAATCATTCTCATCTAATATTTAAGAAATTATGTTATTTCTTATTGAACTACTGGGGGTAGTATATGAAATTGTTATTATTGTTGACGAGTGCTATTGCACTTCCATCATTCGCTGCAAGCGGCGGTGATCTTCAAGCTAGTGACCTTACTGGTGTCTCATTTTGGCTAGTTACTGCAGCTTTATTAGCAGCAACTGTCTTCTTTTTTGTTGAAAGAGATAACGTAAGCTCAAAATGGAAAACATCATTAACTGTATCTGGTCTTGTTACTGGTATTGCTTTCTGGCATTACTTGTATATGAGAGGCGTATGGATTGATACTGGTGAAACACCAACTGTATTTAGATATATCGATTGGTTGCTAACTGTTCCATTATTAATGGTTGAGTTCTACTTAATCCTTGCTGCATGTACTAATGTTGCTGGTTCATTATTCAAGAAATTACTTGGCGGTTCGCTAGTAATGCTTTTATTTGGATACATGGGTGAAGCTGGAATCATGGCTGTGTTACCTGCGTTTATCGTTGGTGTAGCTGCATGGTTGTACATGATTTATGAGCTATGGGCTGGAGAAGGAAAAAATGCTGTTAATCAAGCAAGTCCTGCTGTTATGTCTGCTTACAACACTATGATGTGGATCATTATTGTAGGTTGGGCTATATACCCTGCTGGATATGCTGCTGGTTACCTAATGGGTGGCGAAGGCGTATATGCTTCTAACTTAAACATTGTTTATAATCTTGCTGACTTTGTTAACAAGATTCTATTTGGTTTAGTTATCTGGCATGTTGCAGTTAAAGAATCTGCATCAGCATAATTAGCACAAGCTAAAATTAAAACCCGGTTTTATACCGGGTTTTTTTTGTTCAAAATTATTCTGGATTATTAATTAATTTATACAAAAGTAGCCCATTCATCTATAGGGCGACGCTCACTTCTGAGTTTATTAATTGTTGCTTCTGGATCTTTGTGACCTATAGCCATGCCACAAAAAACCATTGTTTCATTATCTACTTTAAAGAAATCGCTGACACTTTCTTGTTTCATTGACCATGCTTCTTGAGCGCATGTATCAAGCCCTGCCTCTTGAGCTAACAACATAAATGTTTGTAAGAACATACCTAAGTCTGACCATTGTGGTGGTCCCATTTGCTTATCAACAAAGCAAAAGATTGCAGCAGGAGCGCCAAAGAATTCAAAGTTTTTTAAGACCTGCATAAAACGACCTTCTTTATCTTCACGATCAATACCAAGCAAGGAATACATCTGCTCCCCTAGTTCATATCTAGAGGTTCTATAGGGCTCCTTTAGTTTAGGTGGATAAATATCATATGCTGGAGTTTCAGGTTTAGCCCATTCAGATTGATGTTTTAAAAAATCTGCCATACTCTCTTTGTTAATAACAAAAATTTGCCATGGCTGAAGATTGCCTCCATTGGCCGCTCTTGCAGATTTTTCCAAGATTTCCCTTATAAGCTGATTATCAACAGGCTTTTCTAAATATTCTCTAATAGACTGTCTTGATTCAACTGCTTTGGATACATGCATAAATTTATAATTTGATTAGTGGGTTATAAGATACTCGATCTGGGATTTGATCAGCTCCTGGGACTCCCCTTTCTATTAGGAAAGGTTTTAAGGCTTCAATTGCTTTAGGCTCATCAAAATGACCTATACCAGGATGAAGATGGTGTACAAAATGTAATTGCATAGAGTGATTTATATATCGTGGTAATAAATGATGCCAAAATCTAGTATCTTTATAGCGACCTGTTTCCATTTGATAATGAGGATACCAAGAGAAAAAAGTAGACAAATACATTACTCCAACTTTGCTCGGAAGCCACCAAAGGAAAAGAGCCTCAAGAGGAAAAAATATAACTAAGGTCATCAAAGTTCCTCTGTATGCTAAACCAACTAATGCTCCCTTTTCAAAAGATTTTACAAAATTGCTATCATCCTTAAATACTTCGAGATATTTATCGTATTTAGCAGTAGATTCATTCGAACGCAAAAAAACCTCTAAAAGCGAGCTTGATGAGGCTGTATCATAATCAACATCTTTATGAGGATCGTTAGTGTAAGCATGATGTTTCATGTGAGTTGCTCTCATAATGTGATGAGGAAACATTAATGTAATCAAGGTAACGTGACTTACAAGGGAATCAATCCATCTCCGATTAGCCTTACCTCTTGAATAGTTGCCATGCTGAGCTTCATGAGAAGGTAAATATGCAAATAAGGCACAAAAAGTAGCAGTAATAGCACCTATCCATAAAGGAATAACATTTAAAATCACAAGTGGCCATAAAGATAAAAAAACAGCAGCTTGGCCTAAACCAATCAAAGCCATTTCCCATTGAAACCTTTTAGAAAAAGATCTAGCAATCTCTTTTTCATTTGCAAAGGAGTAGATGTCTACTCTGCTGGAATCCATAACCATGTGCCTCTAAACTTAGCTACAAGACCAAGAATAAGCCCAAATAAAAAGAAAAAATAAGATAAATTAGGGTTATTTGCTAACAAGCCAAACTCAGCAGCAAATGCATTCAACACACTACCCCAAAAAATAAGGCCAAACCACACCATATTCCAAGATTTTATATGATTTATAAGTACAGTAATAATTGTCTTCATAATTTAAAAAGTATTATTACATAACTCATGGAAAAGAATATATAGGATATGAAATAAAAAATTATAGATAATATGAGTACAAATTATAATATGGGTACATTTATTTGATTTGTAAAAAATTTTATGGCATATTATGAGTACAAATTAATACTATCTTAGTGCATTATGAGTACAAATCATGATAAATACCTTGTATTACGAGGAAAAAATAAAGATATATATTTTATACAAAAAAGAGTTTCTAAAAAGGTTTCAAAAATAATTGGTAAAGATTTTATAAAGAAATCCTTAGAAACTTCTGATATTAAGGTTGCTAGGGACAAAAGAGATGAAATACTGGCAGAATTAGTATCAATTGAAGCCATGAGTACAAATAATAGATATGTAGAAAACGACAATTTGGAGGATAAAATAATGTCAAATGAGTCAATATCAGGTGTAAGTAATGAAAATGCTAAAAATATTACTAAAAATTCTGAAAAAGATGGATTTTTAGAAGAGTACTTAGATATGGACTATATAAAGTCCTTAAGATTCCCAACAAAAGACAGCTTAATTGAGTCTTTTGATAATAATCTTCTTATATTGCTTGTAATAGGTGTAATGATTGTATTTTTCTTACTAAATTAGCTAAAACCTATAAATTTATTAAAAAATTCTCAAATTCATCTAATTTCATGCTTTGCTTGTATGAAGCATCTAATTTCACAATAGATATTCTCCATAAGTAATCCAAATAATAAGTAAAACTAACCCATTTTTTAAGTTTTTCTTTATTAATAGCAATAAAGTTATCTGAGTAACCTTCTACAAGAATATTAATTTCTGAGTGATCTAAGTTAAAAGAAGCAACAAGTGAAGCAATATCAAAATAAGGACTGTTCATGCTTGCATATTCCCAATCAAGAAAATAAATATTATTTCCAATTAATAAGTTAGTTATATTTAAGTCATTGTGACTAAAAACAAGTTGTGAATCTTCATCATTTATTTCTTCAAATAGCTTAAGACTTTTATTAATTAATTTTTGATTCGGTGAATTAACTAATAATGTTTTATAAAAAATAATTGATTCATTAAAATTTGTAACTAAGCTTTTAGATAATTTTATTTTATGTATTTTTTTTAATGACCTACTTAAATCTGTTAACAATTGTTCATCTTTTTGAGAAAAATTTAATTGTTCTCCTGGAATATATTCCCAGATTAAAATCCCTTCACTGATATTTTCAAATAGTATTTTAGGTGATTGATTTAAAAAACTGATCTCGTTAAGAATCATAATTTCTTTCATACGATTTAAATTTAATTTAGAGGCAAGGGGTAAATCAAATCTGACAATTGATTTAATATTATTAAACTCACAAGAAAATATTTTTGATATTGGTCCAGATTTTATTTCATTTTCTAATTTAAAATTACCAGAAATTTTATTAATTTTATTTTGTAAATTAATCATTCATCTCATGTTTTATTTTTGTCCATCTCTTGTAACCAAAATAAATAATTATTAGATAAACAAAAAATAATAATGAAGTTAAATATAAACCACGTGTAGCAAATAATATTACTGATATTGAGTCTATAACAAACCAATATATCCAATTCTCTAATAACTTTTTTGCAACCATATAGGTAGCAATAATTGCTCCCCATGTTGTAAAGGCATCTATAAATGGTAATGCTGCTTCAGTATAAATATTTAGTAAACTACCTGAAGTGTAAGCCAGTAAAACTACTAAAGAAATAATAACAAGATGCTGCTTCATGCTCCATGTTCTAACAATAAATTTAGATTTATTTTGACTAACTTTATTCCACTGGAGCCATCCATATATGGCCATTAATATATAAAAAATCTGCAAATATGCTTCCATATATAAATTTGCTGACATCATTATAAAAAAATACAGACTAGAACTAAAAATTGCCGCATACCAGCATCTTACGTCCTGTTTTACAGCTAATAATAGATAAATAATAGCGAATATTACTGCTATTATCTCTATTAAGATTGGACACATAAGACTAAAAGTCATATCTCACTGATATTCCCATATGCCTAGGATCTCCATGTCTTTCGTATAATGTATCTTCAAAATTAGGAGCTTCATTTCCAAAGTAAAAACCTCTTACTGAGTAGTAAGTATCAAAGACATTTCGCACCCATAATCCATAAGTCCAATTATTCTTTTCATAGCCATAGTTTATATTCATTAGGTTGTATGACTTTGATTTATTATTATGAGAATCTGAATAATAAAATTCACTTTTACCAGTCACATCTGCAGATAAGTAAGTATTAGCCTGCAAGGCCCAATTAAAACCAAGAGCATAACTTCTTTCTGGAGCATGAGCTTGTGATCGGCCTTCAAGATCTAGACGAGACTCCCAATTTTTAATTTCAGTTTTGAGAATTCCTAAATTTGCAAATATATTAAAATCATTTGTTAGCTGCATATCTAGATTTATTTCTAGGCCATAGTTAATTCCCTCAGCAGCATTTTGAGTTAGAAATGAAAAAGTATTTGGATCTGTTGGATCCACTTGAGTAGAAATCAAAACTTGTTGATCTTCTCGATCAGAATAAAATATTACACTTTCAATATTTAATTTAGAATTCATAATTTTAGAGTTGATGCCTATTTCATAATTAGTAAGGAATTCTGGATCATAGGTAAGATCATTAATTGAAATATCTCCACCTAAACCTAAACCAAGATTAAATCCACCTTGCTTATATCCTTTAGCAATACTAATAAAAATATTAGATCCACTATCTATATTTTTTATCAAAGATATTTTACCTCCGGACATTTCATTTGAAGGATTAAATGATTCTCCAAAAGAATCTGAATATTTTGATTTCCAATCCTCCATTCTTAAACCTAAAGATATCCTTATTGATTCTGAAAGTAGATAATCTATATTCCCAAAAAAAGATAAGTTTTCTGATTTATATGAACTTGAAGAAGAAGATTCACTGAAATAAGGACCATATGGGTCTGCAGGATCACCATAAATACCATCATCATATTTTAAATTTGTCTCTTTAAGCTCTAGATAGTTCATTCCAACTACCCATTCCAAAAGATTATTTGATAAAAAGTCTGATTTATCCGAAATTAGCCTAAATTCTTGGCTAAATGAGCTTCTATCTCTTAATGTCTCAGAAAAATAGTTATAAATATAGGGTGCATGAGAATCTGGATTTCCCCAGTCAGCATCATAACTAAATACAACATCAGTATCTGTGGAACTTGTAAGACTTTGGATTTCAAAACCATTTAATGCACGAAATACTTTTAATCCATAAGCATTAGTTTTTTGTGAGTCCATTCCAGGTCTATCAGATAAAGTATTTAAACTACCGTCTATAGTCCAAATATCAGCAGGATCGTCTATATCGACCTGCATAACCAAAAAATCAATTGATGTTTGATCATCAAATTTCCAATTAATTTTTAAGCGAGCGGTTGCCTCGTCTTTTCTGGATGTGTCAGATTTATTGAGATATAAATTTTTTCTATAGCCATTAGATTTATCTTTTCTTAAAACAAGCCTATAAGAAAGATCATTGTTTACTTTAAGTGGTCCGCCAAAAGCAACACCTGCGCTCTTAGTTCCATATGATCCTATTGTAAACTCGCTTGTGCCTTCAAACTTATCAGTTGGATCTTTAGTTTTTATATAAATTAAACCAGCTAAAGCATTTGCGCCAATTCTTGATCCCTGGGGCCCTCTGTAAATCTCTATTTGATCGAGATCAAAAGTTGTAGCAATTCCTCCTTGTCCTGAGTAATCAATATCATCTATCAAAAATCCTACTGAGGAATTAGGAGTTCCTTGATACCCTGACCTTTCGCCAATACCTCTAATTTGGAAATAACGTGCTCTAGAATCACTGGCTGCAAAATTCAAATTAGGTACTAAATAAGAAAGTTGTTCAAAATGTTTAAGTGGTTGCGATTTTATTATCTCTTCATCGAGCACAAAAACACTCGAGTCTTCTTGATCTGCTGAGGTTTGGCGCCAATCGCCTTTGATAATAATCTCTTCTATAGTTTCAGATATTATCTGAGAACTAAAAAAAGAAACAAATAAAGTAATAAATAGACTAGTTCTAATAGTATTCATGCAATTCCTCCGCCATTATTAAATGGATCAGGTTCAAAGGGTTTCTGTTAAGATCTCAGGTCAGAGTGACCGCCCCTTTGCAGTTATGTTTTTATATTATTCTTTTTTATTCGAAAAAAAAAGCCTTTCAAGAAGGCTTTTTTTATAATTACTGATCAAATATTATTTCTGATATTTTGCAGCCTCTTCTGAACCATCTGTGGCTGTTCCTTTTGTATAGGAATGTGCTCCCATTCCTGCTAAATCACCATTTTGAACAATTAAATACGGCTCTCTAATTGGCTCACCAGCAAAGAAACATTCTAGAATTTCTCTAACCCCAGCAGCATATCTTGTTTGAGCAGATAATGAAGTGCCGGAAGTATGAGGAGTCATTCCGTGATTAGGCATTGTTCTCCAGACATGATCATTTGGTGCTGGTTGAGGGAACCAAACATCCCCAGCGTATCCACTTAATTGTCCAGATTCTAAGCCTCGTGCAATAGCATCTTTATCACAAATTTTTCCACGAGCTGTATTAATAATATATGCACCTCGTTTCATCTTGCTAATCATTTCATCATCAAATAAATGTTCAGTTTTAGGATGCAATGGACAGCTAATATTAACCACATCACAAACAGCAACTAGTGACTCCACAGAGTCATGATAGGTAAGGTTTAATTCTGCTTCTATTTCATCAGAAAGTTTATGAATATCAAAGTAGTGAAGATGCACATCAAATGGTTTCATTTTTCTTAGCATATCAATACCAATTCTTCCTGCAGCCACGGTTCCAACATGCATACCCTCAACATCATATGATCTTTGGACAGCATCAGCTATATTCCATCCACCCTCTTTTACGATTCTATGTTGAGTATGGTAATCACGAACCATAGACAAGATCATCATTACAATGTGTTCGGCAACAGAGCGAGAATTACAATAAGTTACTTCAACAACATCAACGTTATTGTCCATGGCAGCTTGAAGGTCAACATGGTCTGATCCAATCCCAGCAGTAATTGCCATTTTTAAATTTGGCGCTGTTTCCATTTTATCTCTAGTTAAATAATATGGAAAAAATGGCTGAGATATAACAATATCCGCATCAACTAGTTCCTTATCAGCCTCACATCCCTCACCATCTTTATCAGAGGTTACAACTAAGGTATGTCCAGCATCTTCTAAGAATTTTCTAAGTCCAAGCTCTCCAGATACACAACCAAGCAATTCACCAGGAGTGAAATCTATACCTTTAGGTGAAGGAAGACTCATTCCATCTGGATATTTGTCTAATTTAGGTAAATCGTCTCTGGCATATCGTTCTGGCATGCCTGTTTTCGGATCATCATACAATACACATAAAATTTTCATATTTCTCTCCCATAAAAAAAATTACTTACGTGATCATAATTCAAAAATTATATTGAATACAAGCTATATCATTTTATGACTAAATACTAAATCTCTTGTGAGGTTGTTTCATTGAGATCGGTCTGAAAAGTTTCAGTGAGAGTCATGACCGAAAGCAGTGTTAATAAGGATGCAAATGCTATGTATGCAGATACCCAAACTATGTCATATTCTGTCCATAGAAATGCTGCAATTGAAGGAGCAAATGCCCCACCTGCAATAGCACCAAATTGGTAACCTAGTGTTGCGCCAGAATATCTAACCTCAGTCGTAAAAAGCTCTGTAAAAAAAGCTGCCTGAGGGCCATACATCATTGCAAGGAATACCAGTCCTCCAGTAATTGCTAATACTGTTAGCCAAAAACTACCAGTGTCTACTAATGGGAAGATAGCAAATGCCCACAGCGCTGTAAGTACAGCACCGAGCATAAAAATACCCTTTCTTCCATGCCTATCTGAGTAGGATGCAAAGACAAATTGAACTGGAATCTGAATAGCTGAAGCTATAAGTATTGCTGTCAAAATATCTGCACGAGATAAATTAGTATCGGAAACTCCATAGACAAGCATAAAAGCAATTAAAATATAAAAAGTTACTTGTATAGATAAAAATGCTCCAGCAGCGAGAATAATTCTTTTAGGGTATTTTTTAATTGCTTCAATAATTGGTGATTTTTTAAAAGAGGTTTCATTTAGATTATTATCTTTTAAATGATTCTCTTTATATGACTGAAGCTCCTTAAATGCTTTTGTATCCTCCAAATTGAGTTGAATATACATACTAATAGCTATTAAAAGCGCGCTTGCTAAGAAGGGAATTCTCCAACCCCAGGCAAGAAAAGATTCATCAGATACTGATGCGCTTGTAATAATGAATGCTAGATTTGCTAGGATAACACCAGCAGGAGCTCCTGCTTGTGCAAAGGCACCATAATAACCTCTTTGGTTTGAGGGCGCGCTCTCAGTCACTAGCAACATTGCGCCACCCCACTGGCCACCGATAGCTATTCCTTGTGCAAATCTAAGAGTTGTTAATAAAATAGGAGCGGTTACTCCAATCATTGCATAAGTTGGCAACAAGCCAATTAAAGTTGACGAAACGCCCATTAATATTAAGGCAGTTACTAATGTCTTTTTTCTTCCAATTCTGTCTCCAAAATGACCAAATATAATTCCACCTATTGGCCTTGCTATAAAACCTGCTGCAAAAGTAAGAAAAGATAATATCAATGCTGTTGAGGGAGATGCTTCACCAAAAAAAACTGTAGGGAAAATAAGTGCTGCTGCTGCGCCATATAAGAAAAAGTCATACCACTCAATACTAGTTCCAGCTAAAGCTGTATATGCTACTTTCTGCATATTTGATTGGACTTGGTTGCTCATATTTAATTTAATTCATTGAAGATAAGGCAAATCCATATACATCTGAGATTTGTTCAATCCTTTTGTCTTTTGGAGTGCCTGCACCATGACCAGCCCTGTCCTCTATTCTTATCAGAATTGGGTTTTCACATCCCTGTGAGGCTTGAAGTCTCGCAGCAAATTTAAATGAATGGGATGGAACAACTCTGTCATCTCTTTTTGAAGTTGTTACAAGAGTAGGAGGATAACATTCCCCATTTTCAATATTGTGGTATGGGGAATAAGATAAAAGATTATAAAACTCATTAGTTTTTTCAGGAGACCCATAGTCGCTTTCCCATGCCCAACCAATAGTAAATTTATTAAATCGCAACATGTCTAAAACCCCTACCTGAGGAATAGCAGCTGCAAATAACTTTGGATTTTGTAGCATAGTAGCTGCAACCAATAAGCCTCCATTGGAACCACCTTGAATGGCAGTAGTAGAACTCGATCCAATTCTAGATTTATGAAGATACTTCGCTGCATATGCAAAGTCATCAAAGACATTTTGCTTATTAAAAAGCTTTCCATCATCATGCCAAGCTCCGCCATATTCACCGCCGCCCCTAAGATTTGCAACAGCTACAACGCCGCCTTGATTCATCCAAGCTAAGTAACTTTTTGAAAATCTTGGCAGGATTGAAATATTGAATCCACCGTAGCCATAAAGCAAAACGGGTGAGGAGGAATTAAGCTTTGTCGTTTTTTTATAGCTTATGTGAAGTGGTATTTTTGTTCCATCCTTGGATTTATAGAATCTTAGTTCAGAAACATAATCTGAGACTGTAAAGTCCTTTAACTCTTGAGCCCAAAATAATTTACTAGAATTATTAGTGAGATCTATTTTGTGTATCTGGGATGGTGTTGTGAAATTTGTAAAACTAAAATAAGTTTCAGTGTCATCAATATTTCCCCCAAAACCACCAATACTTCCCTTAAAATTTCCACTAAGCGTGCGACTAAAGGAGCCATCTAAATTATAAAAATTTACTAAAGAAAGTGTGTCTTCTAGATATATAACAACAAATGAATTATTAATTACGTTAACACTGGAGATCGAATTTTTAGTCTCAGAAATAACTTCTGACCATTCAGTGCTTTGATCTTCTTTTATTTCTAATTTAACCACTTTTCCATTAGGAGCATTTGCGGTTGTATAAAACCATAAGATATTTTCTTTGGAGGATATTAAGTTGTATGCACCAATAAGTTCATCAATTAGAGGAATGAATTCACCATTAGCTTCTAGCTGGATATAAACTCTATTTCTCTCATCTGTTCCCTCTCCAATTGATAAAATCTTATAAGAAGTATCTTTAACAACGTTTATTCCAAAACTCCATCTTGGATTTTCAGAATTCTTATAGATTAATTTATCATTTGATTGAGCAGTATTCAGAGTGTGGAATAGAAGTTGAGGTGCTTTATTGACTTCAAGAAGTGCTTCCCCATCTGGCTGATCATATTTTAGGTAATAGAACCCAGAATTATCATTTTCCCAAACAGCCCCAGAAAATTTTGTCCATAAAAGACTATCTTCGAGCATAGATTTATCTGCTATTTTCATAATCTTCCAACTCTTCCAGTCAGAACCACCATCTGAAATAGAATAAGCCATATACTCTGCATTCGGACTAATGCTAATACTTCCAAGAGAAATTGTTCCATCATCTGAAAAAAGATTTGGATCAAGCAAAACCTCTTCTGCACAGGTGTCGCATGCTTTCATCATAAGTTTGCTTTGTTGCCAATTTCCATCATTAAAATAATAAAAAGTCTTACCTTCCCTCATAAAAGGTGTGCTTACAGAATCACTCACCCATATTTTAGATAGGTCAGCTTTTATAGCAGTTTTGGTTGCAGTATCTTTAATATAAGTCTGTGTGAAAGCATTCTGCTTCTCGACCCAAGCATTTGCTTCATCGCCGGTAAAATCTTCAAGCCACCTATAAGGGTCTGATATCTCAGTTCCATGAAGTATTTCTATAAAAGGAACCGTTCTTGATTTAGGGTAAGTAATTGAATCAGTGTCAGTTACTGTTTCAGTTGAGCAACTGAATAGGACAAAGAAAAAACTGTAGACTATAATATTTCTCATAACTTTTAATTTAAATTTTTTACTATTATGAACCAATTTAAATCAGCTTGGCAATTTGCATATACGCATTGGCAGTTTCTTGCAGTTTTGGCATTTCCTGTCTTTTTAGTTGAGGTAATAACTGCTTATTATTTAACCGATGCAGCACTATTAATGGAAGCTGGAAATCTTGATGATATTACAATGTATTTTGAAGCTAACTCTTTACCAATTACGCTTCTTTCATTTATTTCTATTATTTTAAGCATTTCTTTTACTGGTGGAGCTTTTATTGCATTTAATGCATTAACCGAAGGTCAAGAGATTAAACCATTTGATGCTTTATTTATTGGGTTTAAAAAATTCTTTCCGCTCTTAGGTGCTTTAGTACTTTGTTATATTATTTTTACCCTTGGATTGCTAATGCTAGTTTTGCCTGGGTTCTATTTATTTGGCAGATTGGGATTAACTCCTGCTTACATAATGTTTGAAAATAAAGGCGTTAGAGAATCTATTGCTAAATCATGGGAAGTAACAGACGAGCATGGAACTATATTATTCTTCTTAACTTTTAGCTTTATTGCTTTAAGTGCTGCTTTGGCAATGCTACCTTTTTCAATCTTACCAATGGCAGCAGGTGGAGGAAGCTCGCTTCCTCAACTAGTTTTTGCAGGCCTGATTGAATATACCTTCGTATTCCCATGGGCTTATATATACTTTAGCTTGTATAAATCTATAAAGAACTCTTAGTAGATGCCATTAACTAAATTAATAATAAGGATTAATGCATGAAAGTTTTAGTAATGGGTTTACCTGGAAGTGGTAAAACCTATCTCACAGAAAGGTTGGTGCCTCTATTAAGTGCAGCCTGGTATAACGCAGATAAGGTTCGTGAAATGGCAAATGATTGGGACTTTTCAGACGAAGGCAGAAGAAGACAGTCACTTCGAATGCGTAGCTTTGCTGATTTTGAGAAATCACATGGAAGATATGTAGTATGTGATTTTGTTTGCCCTACTCAAGAAACTAGAGAAAACTTTGCTGCAGATATTGTTGTATGGATGGATACTATCAGGGAAGGAAGGTACGAGGATACTAATAAGTTATTTCAAAATCCTGAAAATGTAAGTTTTCATATTACTGAATGGAATGATCATAATCACGATGATGTGGCCAAGGAGATATTAAAAAATGTTTGATTGGAAAAAGCCAACTGTTCAAATGTTAGGGAGATGGCAGCCATGGCATGATGGCCATCAAGCACTATTTAAAAGATGTGTTGCAAAAACTGGGCAAGTGGCTATTCAAGTCAGAGATGTTCAGGGCGCTTCAGGCGGAGATGGTCAGGATGATAATCCCTTTGACTGGGATACAGTTTGTAAGAACATAGAGGATGGTCTTCAAGTGGATGGATTTGAAAGAGGTAAAGAATACGAAATCATGCTTGTGCCTAATATTGTAAATATTACCTATGGTCGAGGTGTGGGTTATGTCTTCGAAGAAGAGAGTTTTGAGGAAGCAATTACAGATATTAGCGCCACAAAGATCAGAAAAAAACTTCGCGAAGATGGTGATCTTTAATTTCAAATAATTCTTCTATCTTTATCAGATAACAGTTAAAATGGCGATCCCGAACTTTCGGGTCTGTAGCTCAGCTTGGTTAGAGCGCACCCCTGATAAGGGTGAGGTCGGTGGTTCGAGTCCACCCAGACCCACCATTCTAATTAATTTAAATTGCGTATATATAAAAAATGATTCTTTTAAATCTTGTTAAATAGAACTTTTTTGTTTTTAATAGATCTATGAAAGAAAATAAGTGGTTACAGCAATTTATATGGTTTAGTGAAGGAGTTATTTTAGCGGCAATCGCTTTGGCAACTCTTTTTGCAGCATTCATGGAATTAGAAAGAATTATTATGGTCCAGGTTGTCGACCTGAGTGATCTTTTCTTACTATTTATCTATGCAGAAGTCTTGGGAATGGTCGGTATCTTTTATAGAGATAAACGTATTCCAGTAACACTTCCAATTATTATTGCCATTACCGCTTTAACTCGAATGATAGTAATTCAAAGCAAGGGTTTTGATGGTATTAATATTATCTATGAAGCTTCAGGCATATTACTACTAGCTGTATCAGCCTATATTATGACCATGAAAGATAAGATTAGCTTATCAAAAATTAAATTAAGAAAAGAGGCTGCTTCTGAGGAAAATCAAGAGCAGTAAGTTCTAGCGATTAGTTGATTGCTAAAAGCTCAATCTCAAAAGTTAAAACTGAATTTGATGGAATGGTTGGTCGCCCTTCTACTCCGTATGCCATATCAGGATGAATAAAGACTTTCCATTTATCGCCTAATCTCATAAGAGGTAAAATTTTCTGACAACCTGGAATTAATTGAGATGGTTTGATAACCAATGGGTCATTCATGTCAACCGAGCTCCAAAACACACTTCCATCTAAAAGAGTTCCATGAAAATGGGCAGTTACTTTATCAGATGGACGGGGCTGCCTTGCTCCCTCGTCACCATTATTAATAACAAGATATTGTAATCCTGGTTCAACTTCTATGACTCCATTTTGGGAAAGATTGGATTGAAGAAATAGCTCTCCATCTTGCATATTTTTATCCATTACATTTTGAGGAACAGCGAGGCTAATACTTTCTTCTTGGCCACAACCAACCAACATAAATAAAACAAATAACTGAAATACTTTTTTCATATTTAAACCTTTATTTTTAAAAATTTTCTTTTTCCAACTTGATAGATAGCTTCGCTGCCCTTTTTGATTTCTAGCTTAGGATCTTCTACCTTCTTGGAATCTATTTTGACCCCACCCTGCTTAATAAGTCTTGCTGCCTCTGAGGTGCTAGCTACCATTTCAGTATTTTTTAATAAATTAACTAAAGGTATACTATCGCAATCTATATCAATAGAAATGCCTGGAATATCTTCAGGCATTAAGCCTTTTTGAAATCTTTGTAAAAATGCTTCCTTGCATGCTTCGCCGTCACCATCGGCATGGAATCTATTAACGAGTTCCTCAGCTAAAATAAATTTTATATCCCTTGGATTTTTTCCTGCATCCATTTCATTTTTTAATGAGGCGATTTCTTTTTCTGAAATAAAGCTAAGTAACTCAAACCATCTCCACATGAGATCATCTGAAATTGACATAATTTTTCCAAACATCTCATCTGGGGCTTCATCGACACCGATATAATTATTAAGTGATTTTGACATCTTATTGGTTCCGTCTAATCCTTCAAGAATAGGAACTGTCAGGACAACTTGCGGATCTTGATCATAAGATCTTTGAAGCTCTCTCCCAACCAATAAATTAAATTTTTGATCTGTACCTCCACATTCCACATCTGCTTCTAAAACTACAGAGTCATAACCTTGGATTAAAGGATATAAAAATTCATGAACTGCAATGCTTTGATTGGCGTTATAGCGTTTATTGAAATCATCTCTTTCAAGCATTCGAGCAACATTATATTTAGATGCAAGTTGAATAAGTCCACTTGCTCCAAGGTCATTACACCATTCGGAATTGAAACGAACTTCAGTTAATTCTTTTTTTAAGATTTTAAAAACTTGCTTTTGATAGGTTTTAGAATTTTCTGCTAATTCTTTGGCATCAAGAGTTGGCCTCGTTTTATTTTTTCCTGAAGGATCTCCTATTTGACCAGTAAAATCACCAATCAAAAATATAACTTTATGGCCCAATTCTTGAAAATGTCTTAATTTATTAAGTAATACAGTATGTCCAAGGTGTAAATCAGGTGCGGTAGGATCAAAGCCAGCCTTTATAACTAATTGCTTTCCAGAATCCAGTTTCTTTTTCAGATCTGCTTCTGTAAGAATCTCGTCAGTGCCTCGTTTTATTAGTTTTAATGCCTCTTTCATATATTGCTAGACTACCATAATATTATTAATAGATTTAGAAAATTCCTAGGTTTTCATAACTATATCAAAACTCATTTAAGCATGGGCAAACATTGATAGTTATGAACATAAGATTAAAATACTACAAATGTCAGTTATGGAAAAAAAATTTTATTCCGAAGAAATTTTAGCTAAAAATTTTATAGCTGATAGTCAGTTTCTTAATAACACA
>Ga0315315_10001193_pt1 | contig 23662 bp, 29 predicted proteins | sample M140m3416metaG_FD_203699 | JGI IMG/M metagenome (GOLD analysis project Ga0315315, IMG submission 203699) | Ammonia-oxidizing marine archaeal communities from Monterey Bay, California, United States - M1 40m 3416 | ecosystem: Environmental > Aquatic > Marine > Intertidal zone | place: USA...
AGATGCTGAATAGTATCATATCCAGTTAAGATAACTTTAGGGCTACCACCGTTTTCTCTTAGAGACCTAAGCATACTGTTTAGTATAGTTAGGGTCAATGGTCTAGCATCAGTTGATGCATATCCATCACCGTAATCAACTTGTGCATCCATAAAAGATTCATTAAATGCATTAGCAACTAATTGTCTGTCTGTATTTCCATACAGTGTAACTAATTGGTTTACAATTCCACCTGTAGTTGATGCTCCTGTATCAAGTAAAGATGCATCTTCCATTGCTTCAATCTCCTGTGATGATGCAACTACCTTCATTAAAGAAGTATAGTTTGCAGTTACATCAATAATAGCAGAACCATCAGTTTGGTCATAATTTTCAAGAGGCATTAGTAGCATTTTGTTCTGTACTTCAGCATGGTGTTTACCCATATCTTCACGAATTAATGCTCTTAAGTCGCCTACTCCATCGTCAATCTTAGCCATTTCAAGCGCAAGTTCTGAGAACTCAAACATATGAGCAACAGTTTTTGGGCTTGTAAACAAGGTTGTATAACTTGGTGCCATAGATTTTAATTCCTCTCCTAGTCTTGCATTTTCAACAACACCACCTAGATTATCTATTCTAGGGGCAGAGCCTCCAATTGCGCCTGTTCCTGTACCTGCACCAGAATTAATTGTAGCAAATGTGCTAGCAGAACCACCAGATGGTCTGTCAGTCATTATTCTCCAACCACTTGAAGTATATGGTCTCTTAGGAAGCATTGCTAATGCATTAACTTCTTGGTTAAGCATAGACCATACTTTCTTTCCATATACTAGGTTATACAAACTACCTATACCAGTAGCCGCAGTTCCTTGTGGAGATTCTGTTCCTCCATGTCCGGTATGTAATCCCATGACTACTCCGGCACTCTTTAACAGCGAGTTACCGCCTAATCCACTTCTACCACCATAGGTAGATGCTTCTAAATCTTTCATTGTTTTAATATAGTTTGTAGACATAATTAATTTCCTCCTTCATATTGAGCCATAAAGTTATGAACTTCGCCCCAACTCATTTCAGCAACATTTATTTCTGGTACTGCAATGGTCTGAGATTTAATGATTTCATCATTTCTTTCAGTAAGGCTCTTTCTAAGGGTAGCGAACTCCTCTCTTAGTGTTTCAACCTCATTCTTTGCGTCATATTCATTCCTTGCTACTGCGCTTTTACGCACAGATGTTTCACTAATGAAGCGAGACTCAAACTGCTTCTTCAATGAATCGTATGCCATCTTTTCAAGTTGTTCTGCCTTGAACGCTTCATACGCTTTTTCTACGTTTGCCGTAGTTAGGTCTAAAGTAGAGAACTCTTCATTAGTCCACTCTTTATACAATGGGCCAACTTGTGGTGCTTGTGGCAGTTTCTTTCCTTGCGATTCCTCGCCTATTAAACCTGCCTCAACAAAACCTTCTGGCCCCGTTCTTCCTTTTCTTTCACTGTCGTAGTTAGACAATTCTAACTCTGACTTATCGTCTGCATCATTATCAGCCATTTCCATTTCTCCACCATTAGAAGGCATGCCTTCTTCATCGGTGTCCATGTACTCTGCTTTCTCTTCAACAGGCATCTCTTCCTTTTTTTCTTTCTGGAGAGAATCAACTTGCTTCATTAACTCGTTTATCTCGCCCAGAGTTTTTTCCAATCTATCACTCATGGTATCTTTCTCCTCCTTTAGAATATCAAACTTTGCTTCGGGGTTAATCCCCTTTTCGCAGATTGTTACTTCATGGAGTTCTAATTTATCTATTTCGTTATACTCGCCTAATTCCTTAGTCGAGGTTTTCCTCTTAGATAATGCTTGGCCGCCTATACTAAATGACCGTAGAGTACCCTTACGAATACCCCTTGAGATTTCTTTTGCTTTTTCTATGTCATCTCTTAACTTAATAACAACATAGAAACCAACATCGTCTACTTGAGTTTTATGTAAACTCCCGTTTTTATCACGATATTGTTCTATTACTTCTCCAACTTGCACGTTAGAATGATTAGACATTACGTTTCTATACTTCTTAACTTCCATATATTTTCGGACTGCATCTTGTAAAGCAGATAGAGTAATCAAATCATTTTGTTTATCTACTACTTCAATAGAAGCATATCCTCCAATAACTAAATCATCAGATTTAAGAATAGAAAAACTACCCTTAGTATCGGACTGAAGCATTGTAGACCGTGCCATTATCTTAGCGTTTTAAACAACTACTATATTAAGTAAGTTCTATTCAGATATTAACATGTCTAATTTTTTAAACCTATCTTTGGATAAATCCCATACACCCTTATCTTCTGTAGCATCTAACATCTTTTGTTTATAGCCTGTCCATACTAACCATGTATCTTGTTTTTTAACAGGAACTACTCGGAAATGTAATCTAGTCTCAAACTTATCTCCATTGATTCTATATTCATGATAACCATCCTTTTGAACACCTAATTCTATTTTACCTCTATCAAGTAGTTTACCACCATTAACATCAGTTGCTATTTGTGCAGGGTATTTACCTGCTTTACCAAATAGATTGAATATATCTTCTGTATCGTCTAAATTAATATTCCAAGCCATTTGTTTATTATTGACATTTATAATTAAATCTATGTTGCCATCTTCTGTTTTAACTATTTTGAATATACCTTCCTTTTCATCAGGTTCTTCCTTAGATATATGGTCATCGTTAAAGGTATATTTTCCAACATTTGCTAAAAAGTCAAACTCAGTTTGGTCATTCATCCAATTTTTTAGTTTTCTTGGTGATGGTTTTGTCTTAGTGCTTTTATCATCAGACCACAAATCATTAGCCAACGAAGGATTTTCTTTTACGATAAACTCTAATATTTCTTTTACTTCTTTCCCTTGTTGATTAGGGTCTTTTAATTTTAACCATTCCTTTATTGTTCCTCTTGCTTCAGAAGTTTTAGTTTTAGTTATCTGAGTTAATTGTTCTTTCCAAGAATCAATATCAACCAAAGCATTCTTTTCCATTAATGAATCTCCTTCAAATCCATATATTGTAAACCCGTCATAGTCCCCTTTTAGAATAATATCTGCTGTTCCATGAATACCATCAGTTATTGTATACTTCAATAAAGCATCTTGAATATCATAGGCTAATGATTTTCTACTTTCTGTTGATAATAATTCTAACGTGATTAGTTTTTCTGGTGATTCTACTTCTGGTATTTCTATAACCTTAGCAGAAAACAAACTATATCCTGTGCCTTTTCTTTTTACTTCATCAACTTTAACTCTTACAATAGAACCAATATCCACATTTTCTTTAGTGTTTAATGCTTTACCAACAGGAAGGTATGTCTTTCCTTCGATTTCTGTGCCATTATGTTCTCTTGATTCTTCTCCAGAAAGTGGCCCCACTCCAACTGTATAAGAATATAAATTAGATTTAGTTTTCTTTTTATCTAACACTATTACATCTAAATCTACAAACTTCTTCCATTTAACCCACTTAGGATTCTTCTTACTACCTATGTAATAAGTAGATTCAATATCTTTAATTACAACTCCTTCTGAAGTAGGAGAGTCCATAATATCTTTAGCATACTTTTTTACTTCTTGTAATGAATCTGCTATTCTAGTGTTTTTCTTATTAGGGAAATATAATTCGTCTGATGATTGTTGAGAGTATTGATAAAACAGGATGTTTATTCTTTCTCTTAATGGGTCATCACATATATTCTTATCTTCATGGTGCATAATGTCAAAAACTCTAGCCTTTAATTCTGCATCCTTATATTTATTTTTGAATAAATGAGCAATAGTATCTGCTCTATGTAATGGTTCTTTATTGTCGTATAGTATAAGTTCGGCATCTAAAATACAATCACCAAATTGTTTGGCTTTCATTCTATCTACTACTTTATCACATTTATCTGTAATGTCTTTTTCATTGTAAGTATATATTTTAATCTGTTCATCCATTTTATGTATTTGTATTCTGATACCGTCATACTTTTCTTGCACTACAAACTCTCCACTAAAGCCTTTCAATTCTTTCATATCATTTATTTCAAATATACGATACATTGGTTTGTTTGGTATTATAAAATTAATTTCTGCCTTTTCTTCATCACTTTTCTTTAAATCTAATTGAATCAATTTAGTCCAACTGCTCTCATCATTTTCTACAAGATATACTTCTTCTAGTAGTTTTAAAGCACCTTTAAACTTAGGCTTAACTCTATCAGTATCAACATCATCACCATAGTGTTCTATAATATATAGTGGAATATCATCAATTGCTAAATCAAGTCCTGTTGCACCTTCTGTAACTATGTCAGGTAAATGGCCTTTAGCCGCCCATGAGTTTTCTCCAATAGCATGAACATGTGAACGTAATGCATAGTGAATAAATGCGGCATATAATTCAGGCCTCTTTATTATATTAGGAATTACCTTGTCTCCCATTTGAGTAGTGAAAGGGTCGTTTACTTCTGTGGAGTTAAATCTTAGATTTTTAATCTGTTTAAATAATTCCTTTGCTTGATGAGATTCTGCATCCTTTACTTCTTTAGCAAACACAACATCTTCTTCTAAGTATCTTTTTAGTTCCCTAGAAAAATCATTTAACCCATCAAAGTCTTCTCTTATCTTATCAATAGATTTACCCCAGGCTGTTCCATAGGATTTAGTATCTTCTTTAGCAGACAAATAATTGTATCTAGTATCTTCAAAAAAGTCTAGCACTCGCTTTGTAAGTGCATCCTTTTTATCTTTAAAGACCCCAGAAATAGGCAATTCTATCCCTCTATTTCATCTCTAATCTTAGTCTTTTCTTCATCACTGCCTTTAGCATCAGGAACCTTTGTTGCTTTAGGTTTACTCAATTTAACTTCTTCACCTATCAAATCTTTTTTATCTAAATAAGGTTCATTACCAAGTATTTCAATTGCTTTTTCTGCGGCCTTCTTTAGCAATTCTGCTATCTTTTCATCTTTTGTTACTTTTTCTGGCATTAATAACCACCTTCTAATTTAGATACCATTTTACCAATATCTTCCCAATCCATCTTTGCTATCCTATCTACTTCGCTACCGCTTGCATTAGAATTATCAATAGATGGAGTAGGTGTATTTACTACTACAAATCCTGATTTCATCAGAATATTATCTTTATCATAAACTGCATTCTCTAATTTATTTACTTTATCTACTAATGTCTTTAACAACATTAACATTTCATTGTTTTCTTCACTCATCTTTTTCCTCTCCTAAGTCGCCTTTGCTTTTTGGATATACCATTCCTCTTAATTGACGGTATAGAATCTCATAATCTTTTCTTAATTCAGCCGCCCTTGCTACTAAATCTGTATTTCTTTCTGCCATAGAATCCATTTTCTTTTGCATAGGTTTAGACTTATTCATTGGTAAATTATTTAATTCATCTAATAAATCTCCTAATTTAGTAAAATCTTGACCCATATATTCAGATGGTTGTACTGACTGTAATACTTTTTTAATCTTCTTTTTTTGTTTAGGGTCTGCTTTATCAAGCATTGGGCTGTTAGCCTTTTTAATTTGGTCTATCCAACTCATTGTAATCTCTCCTCCATTTTATATCCTAAACCGATTTACAGCATCCGTTATTTTAACGATTTTTTGTAATCTCTCTTTTAATTCATCTTCTGATAATTCATCGTCAAGTGCTGTTCGTGCTTCGTTATGAATTAAATCAAGTATATGCAATAACCTTGTTTTATCTCTTGAACTGTCGAAATCCCTAGATTTGTACTCCCATGAGTTTATGTAATCCTCTTCAATAAACTTACTCACTTTAATTGTATCTGCCCAACTCATTCTATATCACTTTTCTATCCAATAAGCCATTTTGCCTTCTGTATGACCAGGAACTGCCCCAGGCTTAAACTCAACACTTTTGATATTATACATTCTTTGAATAGCAAATTGTAGTTGTTCGCTTCCCCCTGCTAATTTAACTAACTGTTGGTGTTTATTATATTCCATAGGCACAGTAAATGTTGATTGGAATGGCTTACCCTGAATTATTTCGTCTATTAATGAGTCTAAATATATCTCTAACTTTGCATCTAACTGATTAATGCTATTCTCCATTGCTTCATTACTTCGTGCTTTTACGTCAAACGGTGCTTTTATTATATCTTTCCAACTCATTTTTTATCCCTCTTTTCTTGAAGTGCTTGAACTCTAGCCCTAAGTGCTTCTATGTCTGAAGTGACGCTCAAAGGAACTTCCTTATCAGGCTTTCTAATACTAGCAGTTTCACTTACATTTTCTTCTTGTGTTAAATTACCTGCTGCTCTTTCAGCATCCATTCTTTCATCTGCCGCCCTTTCTCTATTTTTAAGGTTCTCTAACTTCTGTCTTTCGTCTTTCTTATCTTTATTAATTTGACCTTTATATTTATTATAGTGTTGTATTGTTTCTTTAATTTGTTTATAGTCTTCTTTAACTCTTTCTTCTCTAGTAGTATCAACTTGAATGTTTAATTGTTTATCTGATAACATCTCTGCAAGTTTATTATAAGCGAGAAACATAGACCTTAATCTGTTATAGGAGTTTTCTATCTCTTTAACAACTTTCTTATATTGTTCACCTGCTAATTTTTCTCTACTAATATCTTCTCTTTCACTAGCAGACAGTGCATTCCATGAAACATCTATTTTACTTTCCATGCCTTTACTACTCCATTCAACTATCCTGTTGGTTTTATCATTAGCCTCATCATATTCTTCAAATATATCTTTAAAATCAACCATTAATTCATCCCAAGTATCATCAATCGTATCTGTAATAGACTCTGATAAATAATTTATATCTGAACTACTTTTTGAGCCTTGAAATCTATACCTATCTTGATTGATTAACCTGATTATATTATCCAGTGAGTTTTTCTTACCATCAGATATTAATTTATATTCTCTAACTAATGCTTTTCTATCAGGTCTTTGATTGCCGCTAAGTATTTCTATTCTTTTCATTACCTTTTCATATAAATCAGTTCCTTTAAAGGTGCCATCTTCTTTCTGTTCAACTAATTTATCATATATATTAGGGTGCATTAGTCTAACTCCAGTAGTAGCCATACGTTCAAATGTTAGTAATTGTTTAGTAGTTAATAGTTTTTTATCATATAATGAGTTTTGTAAAGAAACAGATATTTTACTTCCTTCTTCTATTCTATTTATTAAAGTCAATAGAGTCCTCTCATCAGGAGTTGGGTTTCTTCTTATTTCTTCTTCAGCAATCGGTTCTTCATCATAAAGAGATTGTAGTTTTCTAAATAAATCTTCTGGGATGTTTGGTTTTATTTGCCAAAGAGATGACATAATTACTGAATTAGTTGCTTTACCTTTTTTATTTCTACGGCTAGTTCCAATTAGTGTCTCCTTATCAAACCCATATATATTATCCTCATCTAAAGTATGTTCTTTTAAATCTAACATTACTCTACCTTGAACTTTAGACTTTGCTTCCCTGAAAAACTCTCTAACTTGTGCTGTGGTATATGGTCTAATAATAGATTGGTTACGTTCAAGTCTATCAAAAATCTTATCTTCAACAGAAATAGATTTTAAGATATTACTATCTCTTATTAAAAAACCATCTAAAAACGACATTTATATCACCTAAAAGGGTAAACTTCCCATCTTATTACTTCTCTTCTTTTTTGGTTTACCGATGTAATCAGGCACTTCTGCACTGTCCGGTCTTGCTATACTCTTTGCTTCAGGGTCTACCCCAATAAAATCAAAGTTCTTATTCTCTGTTTTTGTTACAGAGTTTCTTTCTGCATTTCTTTTCTTTGTTAATTCTTCTCTTAACTCTCTTGTTGTTTTTTCTGTCATATTAATATCTCCTTCGATAGTTGCGATTTTTAGTTTTTTTAATTGAGTTTTGAAGTATATCCCAACCTCTTTGTAGTTTAAAATCATGCGGTGCATCCTTGTAGGCGTATCTGTATCTATGATTATGTTTATCCTTATTACTTTCAATAGAGTTAGCAATATGTTCATCTCTACCTTTAAGATGTTCAGCGTCATTAAACTCTATATTTACCTCCTTGTCATTTTCATAAAAATTAATTATCCTAATTCCAGGTATTGGTATATCGCTAGTAGTAGCCCCCCAAATCTGCCATTGATATGTGCCGTTTATTATATCTGTAATCGTTTCATGCACCTTATCTCTATCAGAAGGATAATCAAACTCATGCCATAAAATATATGTGTTTTTGAATTGGTCAGTATGTGAGTCTGCAAAATATCTTTTTAAAAACATATACATTTTAGTTACATGTATGCCATGTGGGTTACGTGGATTAGGTGGAGTAGCCTTCAATATTTCTTCCCACATCATGGTACTCTCCTTTCTGTTCTTGAATCTACGTTCTGATTACCTGCTTCTTTAGGTAGACCACTAAATCTTTTATCTGGCCCCGTTTCCATAGAAGGCTTATTTCTTGTTTTTGGTGGTTCAGATTTAACCTTTTCTGCTTGACCCGCTTCTGCCATACTAGGTTTATTACCTGCTTCCATCATTTGTCCTAATTGACTAGCATCTATATCAGTACCGGCATAAGGGTCTACTTCAAACTCTCCACCTTTACCTTTTTCGCCACCTTTAATTTCTGGTTTTTCTTTAGAATATTTGAACCTACCTTTATCATCCATAGCGACTTCAAAACCTAAGTTTTTAATTGAACCTGCTATATTTACTTCCATTTCTCTAAGTCTAAGTCTAGCGATTTCATCTTCTTCTTCTGATGGTGGTAGTTTAAGTTCCCAATCAGTTATACCAAACTCTTTGATGATAAAAGGAAACACATAGTTATTCCATATAGTTTGAGCCATTTCTACAGCACGATTAGTAACAAGTATTTGCATACCTTCGTTATTCAATCCGCCACTTGCAGAATTATCAGACATAAACACTTTACTAACACCATAAAACCCAGACACCCTATCTCTTAAATCATCTTTAACAGATATGTAATCCATCTCTTTTAGACTGTCCATAAACTTAATCCATTCAATAGAACCTTTACCATTTTCTGCTTCTATTCCCATCACAGGAATAAAGTGAGGGTCTTGTTCCATCTTCTCTTTGACTCCTCTCCAAAATGATTTCATTGAATCAATGTTTCTAGTTTGGACAGCAAGTAGTCCTCTAGGCATTCTTTGTTTTGAGTAAGATGAATTGACATAATTTTCCATAGCCAATAAAGTAGTGATATGATTCCATAAAGTCAAAACAGGAGACAAACCATACAATCTACTTGGATTGTATTTACTAAAATGCAACACTTCACCTTCGATGAAATGTTGTTCTTCACCATTACATCTATTCACATAATATACAGGGTGCATTGGTGAACCACATTCATCACACATTGCAGTAGGGTCTTCTATTATTTGCTCTCTATGGTTTAGACAAGTGAATCCATGATTACCCTTTTCACCGTTTTCATCACTATAAATAGCCATAGTTACGGGGTCTCCTCTATACATTTCTTTAATTTTATGCATTCTAATTTTACCAGTGTTGTCTAAATAATATTCTTTCTTTAAAACAATATAAGCATCATCCATAATATTCAAATCATCTTCTAATTCTTTTAATATATCTATGAACATTTGGTCTGAATTATTGATATATCCTCCTAAATATTCTTTAGCATACTCTAATTGTTTTTTATTAGGTTTAGCCAAACTTACAGAACCACATTCTGAACATTTTTCTACGGGTTCATCATGTTCATGTTCACAGTCTCGGCACTTGTAAGCAAACTTTTCTTCCCACTTATACCCTCTTCTAAATATTTCATTTTTTAATTGAGTAGTGCATGTTCTAACAATAACAGACTGTTGTGCTACATGATAGATTACAGGAGTAGTAATCATATAGTCCGTGGCTTTCTCTTGAATGCCTGGATTAAATGCTCTAGGGTCTTTAGGGGTTGGAGTCCTTCTTCTGAAAAGATTAGTTATACTAAATCTTCTTTTCTCTTCTACCATATTTAGAACTCCATTTTACTATTTTCTTCTAGTTTAGATATACCGTCAATATCAATATCCCATGCGTTCCAATCAAACCTAGTATTATCACTATGATTATAATATTTCATTAACTTAAATAATTCATCCTTTCTATCTTTATACCAATCTTCTTTTTTATTTTCTTTCTTTATTTTAATTAACTCTAATAATGTGTTAGCGTTATTTTTCTTTAATTTAAAGTGAGGTAAACACTTGGTTAATAATTTCTTAATGTCTCCTCCAGAATAAAAGTTGAGTCTATTAATTAACCTAGTATCTTGTGGAGATTTCTGGTCTAGGTGTAATCTACCCATACCTAATGATTTGTGCATCTCTAACATAAACGCCTTGCCTCTATTACCTGTTGCTACTAATCCTACTCTTGGGTTATGGTTTTTATCCATTGTAATATATCCGTCTGAATCTATGAATGCGGCTGTATAAGCCCAAATGTTTTTCTTAATATCGTCATTTATTTTATAGTGCGCCCCATCTACGTTTGTAATATTCTGTTCTACTGCAAGTTTTGCTATTATTTGGGGGGAACTTCTATCGTATAAGTTTCTAGGTAATGAATCATGTATCTCTCTTGAGGATATTCCAGGGTTATTACAGACAGAATCTAATATCGCTTTCCTTATACTATCCTTTGGTGATATACTTATAGGGGTTTCTTTTAATAATTTCGTGAAGTTTTTCTTTAGATTTTTCATCTCTTTAGTTAATTCACAATATTTTTCACCATAATTCAAATGTTTTCTTTCTTGGTCTGCTTCCCAATATTTACACAAAACATCAATGACTTCTCTCTTCTGGTCTTCAGAAGTTATAGAGTTTAATTTAATTAATTTATCTTCATTATAATTCATCTGTCTCAAAGGAGTTTCATACTTTCTTATCCAATAAATACTGCGAATACATTTAGTTAAGTAATCAGAATAATCATCAATTAGATTATCTATTGATTTAGTGAATGATATTTTAGTTTCACCCTTTAGAGTTCTTCTATATTTTCTCATTGACTTAATTAATGAAGGTATATCTTTACCTTCTATTTCATATTTCTTAGGATATTCAAAAAGTGTATTTCTAGCCTCAGTAAGATTTATTTTAGCAAAATTAGCATAATCTTTAGCAATATCATCATGGCTTCTAATTGGTTGAGATTCTAACCACTTTTGTTCCATACTTTCTTTAATTCTAGTCATTTCTTCTTTGACTTCTTCTATATTATCTTCTTCATCTGCTAATTTACGATATGCTTCTGCTCTTTCACTCATCATATCACCTATTCAAAAATTAAGTCCCATTATTCCTCTATTTATTCCATAATTAGGTTTAATTGGGCTGTCAAATATCTCCATATCATCTAATAATACAAATGAGTCCGTTGAAGTTTGTGCCGCGCTATTAGCCAATGCTAAGGCCATAACTAGGTCATCGTGTGCGCCTACGCCTTCAAACCTTCCGCTATCAGTAATGGAAAACATAGATAATTCTTCAATTAACATATTAGTTACTGCTCTACTGTTATTATCACCATAAGGTAAGTTGATTTTCTTGTTTTCAAAGTTCATTTGTAGGTTTAGTATAATCTCTTGTTTCTTTTTCCTTGTAGTATCAAAATCTCTAACATTTAAGTCTGATACTGCTCTTAATTCTTGAGTAAATGCTTTAGCAAAGGTGTTTGTCTCATATAGAATATTATCAGGTTTAAACACCTGTCCTATTATACGCAATTTGTCTATATTTTCTCTAAAACTAACATTTTTGGCTCTATCAACATGGACAATTGTTTTATTCCCTTCATCATCTACCTCTAAAACCATAATTACGTTATAATCTCCATCGGTTGATATAGCAGGGTCTACTCCAACACAATATCTGTATCCTTTGTCTCTTCTTTGACCTAATTTTAGTATATACTCCTTATTTTTAGCATTCTCTAAGTGTTCTATACCGAATAGTGCAGTTCCCGTAGATACAGGAATACATAGATACTCTCTTGTAAACTTCAAAGACCCTATCTCAGCCCTCCTTTGCATTAATGAGTCATAGTCCCAACGTTCAGGCCACAGAGGTTCTTCTAGTGAATTAAAACAAGGATACTTCCTAACAAAATATGCAGGGTTCTCTTCTAATTGTGAAAATATATCAGTATAAGTAAAAGGAGTTCCAATCATTCTTAATTTAGCAGTATGATGTAGTGTTGGTATCATGTCTCCAAAGAACCAATCTGTAACTCTACTAATACCTGCTACACTAAACTCTTTCAAAGGGTCGTCAATAATAATCTCTTGAGGGTGAAGCCCTCTAATCTGAGAACCTACTGACCTTTCTAATACAGAATTACCATTAGTCAAAGTAATATTACCAATAGCCCAACCCCTGCTAGGTTTATACTGTTTCAATGCAGGGATGTTAAAATATCTATCTATTTCTCTCATATGAACCATTGTCTGCTTTTGGTTAGATGAAATATATAGCATTTGAAACGGAGGTTCTTGAAATATAAGATTCCATACTACCCAACTATGCATAAAGACAGATTTACCGTGGTCTCTTGAACAGATAATAACTGTTCTATCCGTTGTCTCCATTGATTGTAGCCATTCTTCCATATACTTAGGATACATCATACCTAATACATTTTTAAAGAAGTAAGGAAAAGAATGTTTAGATAATTCCATGTCCATTCTATGAGTAAAATCTAATTCATTAATTTCCAGAATATTCACCTACTTGATTTATTACCGTGGCACTTCCACTTTCTACGGCTTAAGTTATTAGGGCTATTAGGGTCTTTTCTCCAATCTCCTTTTATCTTATTTGACCTTGCACAATAAGCATCACCCTTACTTGTATTGGGTCTAATTCTATCTCCACCATCTTTTGCTTTACCTGCTTGACCGTAAGAGACAGTTTTGTTTCCGACCTTTTTAGAAAATCTTTTTCCTTTAGCCTTCTTCTTTTTCTTCTTTAAGACATCTTCCCAATACATTATGGTCTACCCCAAAATCTATTCTTCCATTCTCTTTGTGTAAGCCCCATCGCTTCTTTTCTGCTAGGTGGATAAGGGGGAGTTTCATATCCTATTGACTTAAGGTATCTATGTATCATTCCACCATGAAGTAATGAATTACTGCTCATTTTAGCCTTAACGTGATTAGTAATATTTCTTACAGCAATGGAGTTTTCACCCGAATCTTTATTCAGATTTTCTGCATATTTTTCTCTTAGAGTATCCCAAAATTGGCCTTTAGGCAATAACTCAAAAACACCATCTTTCATGTAAAGAGATACTGTATCTTCTAATGCCTGTTTAAACTCTCTTCCTTGTATCTTTTTACTTTTACCTCCGGCTCTTTTATACATCATTGATTCTTGGCTATGTTCTGATGAAATAGGAGGTGCGTTAGGGTTTCTATGTGATTGAACAAGGCACATATCCCAATCTCTTAACATTTGTTTAAACATCGGTCTTTGACTTTCCATAGCAGTTGTAGAAAACTCCTCAATCATACTTCTAAGTTCCTCACTATCTAAATCTTTAAAACTATGTAATAAATCATTATTCGCACCCATTGTTTCTAATACCCGATAGAGTCTTTCTTTTGCTTCTAACGTGCAAGGGTCTGCCTTTAATATCTCAACCCAATTCATTTTATTCTTCCTCCCAAAACTGCACAAATAACCTATCTAATCTAACTTTCTTTTTCTCTCTAAACACTTCTTCATATCCCTTTATTTGTGCTTCCCAATATTCCGTGTTCATCTCATACCTATAATATTATTTCTTACATTCCTTTTCTAAATGAACATCACATAGTTTCTTTTTACATTTTATACATTCTATGTGAGCAGGTCTCCAACAATAATAACACTTATCACCAACTATTTTATCATTGATTGGGACATGTGTTCTTCTATTAATCATAGCCTCCCATCTTGATATAACCATACTAATTACCTAAACATTGCTTTAACATGATATACTGCATTACTATTTACCCCATATCTTTTGGCTATAGTTTCCATACTATCTATTTCATTAACTATCCCTGTTATATCTGAGCCGGTTAATTCCACCTTATATTGTTCTTTAATTATATCAATAGTATCACTTATGTGATTAAAACTTTCAAGTTCACATGTGTTATAATAAATAGGCTTGCCTAACATCTTTCTAATTTCATCATGTGCTTCTAAAATCTTTGTATGAACAGAAGCCAATTTGGTTTCAGTTTGGTTTTTGTATGCTGTCTTAAAATCATTATATTCTTGTTTTGTATAGTGGTTCTTTTCAAATTGCCCTCCAAACTTATACAACATTGTAATTACATTATGATAAGACGTTTTATGTTTTCTTTTATCAAACATCATATCTTCTATTTTTCTATTCTGTAACGTAACACCTGCTATATCAAAACTAGAATCTCTTTTTGCTTGTTGTTTAAACTCATTAGCAAACCAATTTATATCATTTTCTACATTATTAGGGAACATTTTCCTTAATACATCTAATATTCTATTCGCTTTTTGTTCCATATCTTCTACATCTTTACGTGCAGAGTTGCTAGATACTAAGTAATCTGTTATTTTTGATATATCTCTAGGTGTAACTGATGAATGATAATACTCTCTATATAACCCTAAAGTTATCTGTGCTATATTTTCTGGGCCATGATTAATTAGAGCATTTAATGTATCTGAATCTAAGTATTTAGGCACTGTTTTATATGGTATCATTAATTCTCTAATCGGGTCTCCATAATATCTATCTGCTATATCAAATAACTCAGTAAGACTTTCTGAAAACTTAGCATATTTTTTAACATCTCTTTTTTTACCTTTCTTACCTAACTTTAATGAATGTATTAAATTAAATTGTTGCTTCATTCTATCTGATTCTTTTCTATCCGAAGGGAGTCTTTTTTCACCTTTACCTTCTAATCCTGGTGCAAAATCAGAAGGCTCATGGTGTATTGGAATTGTAGACCTTTCTAATGGGTCTTCCAATAAATCACTTATTAGAGTAACTAATTTTATATGAAAATCTTCTATTTTATCTAAAGGTAACTCCACACCATCAACATGTCGTAAAGCACTTACAACACTTGCACTAATAGGAAAATAGAAGTTTGTTCTTTCACCTGCATCAAATGCTTGTTCTTGGTATTCTTCATGCTCTGCTAATGCTGTTCTATAAATAGATATTGCACCTGGATTATTTTTAGTTGTGTCCTTTAATCTATTATTTAATTCAGTTTTAGTTTTCTCCCATGAACTGATACTATATTTATTTTTAATAATACCCCCATGTGCGGCAACAATAAACAACGGGTCTACTTTTTGTATTACGTTGAACTGATTTAAATCATCCATCAACTCATCATATTCTTGTTGTTGTCTAACTTCTTCTTCTGTTTTCTCTCTAAAATTAACTTCAGCCGCTTGAGGTTTGTTTTCACCTTCTTTTTCGCCTATTGTTGGCATTATATTTTGTTGTGATTGATAATAATCATCATCATCTTCAAAATCTTCTTCGTGTGCTTGTATTTCTTCTTTACCTAAAAGTTCTGTTAATGCCCTTAATAATGTACTTTGAACACTTGCACTAATGCTTCTATCTCTATCAGTGATTATAGAATAATCTAATAATCCTGTTTTTATTATGTAGTTTTTATCAGCATCCATTTCATTATATAATTTTTGCATTCTTTTAAACTCAGAATCTAATTCTTCTACCTTATCTGACATTTGGTCTTTAGTATTGTATCTGCCTGTTGGTTTCTGTGTAACTTGACCTGCTTCATCCATAGCATCTTCCATCTCTTCTTCAACGTCATCCCATAGTTCTAATACTTCTTTCATAGCATTCTTTAAATCATCATATAGTGAATATCTTTCTTGATAAAAATCATATATATCCTCTCTGTCATTTTTGTTTGCGGGGCTTATTCTAGTAACTGAACTAACTGACCTGCTTAATGGAGTATATTCTACTTCTGTCTTTAGTGTTTCTAGTTCATTTAGTAACATCATTAAACCATCTTCATAAGAAGGCAGTTGTCTACTAAGAAGTTGAATCTGTGCTGATAATGCAGATTTAGTTGTTTCATCTACACCCGTAGTAGTTATGTCTTGTAGTGTCATGTCTTCTCTTAAATCTATTAGAGTCATTTGTCTATCTCTATATCTAAAAGAAGTTAATATTTCATTTTTGACTGTTCTTAATGCTATATCAGCAGGTTTTAATTTACCTACCTCGGTAGTATATGAAGAGATATAGTTTTCTTCAAACCCTCGTTCTACTAAATCACCTCTAATAGAATCAAGAACCCCTGCTTTATTATCAGTTTCATTCATAGATGTACTATGTCTAACTGCTATATGGGATTCATCAAACTCTTCTTCAGTTACATTATTTAAAAAAGTAGACATATCTAACTTAGAATATTTAGTAGCAAAATCAGACCAACTAAGATTAATATAATCTCCAATCTGTTTCTTGGTAATCTTTTTTGACATCTAATTTCCTCCGATTAGTCCCTTCTCACTTAATTTATCAAAGAGAAGATATGCTTTAGAATCATTACCAAGAGACAGTGAGTCTTGGTATTCTTCTTTATTCTCTAGTATATCATCAACTTTAACCTTTACGCTATCCACGAATGAATTAATTATATTTGTAAAATTTTCTTTAGCAGATTGTATTAACTCTTCAGATGATATTTCTCCTCTTTTAAACTTAGCCGCAACTGACCTAAAAGGTGTTCTTGCATAGTAAAAATCTAAAACGTATAAGTAATAAATCATACCAGAAGGTGTAGGAGTTCCACTAATTGGTGGCTTATATCCAACAGTATAATCTTGTAATGTTTGTTCTAAAGATGTTGAAATACCTTGAACCTCATCTGATTGTCTAAGTATTTTAAGACCATGAACCAAATCTCTCATATCTTGATGTCTCATTCCGTCAGGAGTCATAAACTTATATCCTCCCTCTATTGATTTAAACGGACTACTTGTTCGTAGCACCCCTTCTAATAATATAGGTAATCTATCATCAATAGTTTCAGCATTATAGTATTCCATTAGTTTATTTGGGATTGCTCTTGGGTTTATACCACTAAGCCCCTCCATAAATGTTTTTTCTTCTTCTGAAAATAGGTTAGGTATTGATTGTATCAATGCATTATTTAATTTAGTAAAATCATTTTGGTTTTTGCCTCTTAACCTCTTAATAAAAGACGTAAGATTGCGATTAGTATTATTGTATATCTGTTGTAATTGTAGTATTTCATCCTTACCTACACCACCGATAGAAGCAGGGTCTTTCGCTTCTAATACTTCCATTAGTTTAGGGCTATTATATCTAATATTAGATTCAACAGAACCTTGTTGCATTAAAGAAGTCAAATCAAAAGTAGAAGTTTTAAATAAACTTCTAAGTGAACTAGATAGGCTAGGAGTTTCTCCACCTAATAATGACTTATTGGCATTTTTAGTTACTTTAGAACTACCCTTTTGTATTTTAGGTTTAGGAGTAAACTTTATTCCTTTTTTATATCCTCTTGAGATTATAATTTCTAAATAGGCTAAAGCATGTTCTGGACTACTTACAGTATTAGTGTAGTTTTTCTTTTCAGCATCCTTTACTTTAGTTTTTACTTGTAATGATACATTATCATCATATAATTCTAACAAAGGAGATTTAGAAAACTTGCCTGTTTTTTTGAATATAATTAAATCCTTTTTCTTTTCAGCCTGACCTTTAATTTGGGATACTTCTAATGCTAACTTCATATCAGAAGCAGAAGTTTTATCTGGGAATGTTAATTTAATTCCATCTGTAGTATCTATTGTAATATCTGTGTCGGATAATTGACTTCTTATGGTAGATACTTTATTATCCCAATCATCATCAGAAACAGGTTTACTTGCTACTAATGAAAACTCGTTAGTAACATAATAGAATAAGTCTTTATCATTCATATCAATGAAGTTTAATATAGCACTTTTGTTTTTCTTTAATAATGAAACCTTTTCTTTTCTAGTTTTACTAGGCATGTTTCTATATTGTGTATTGCCTACTAATGCAACTAAACCTTTCTTATCTTTATTTTCAATAATAGTATTTAGTTTATCTTCTAAAGTCGTTTGTGTTTTAGAATTACTATCTTTTATTATCTCTTCAAGAGCAATCACTAATTTTTCAGCGTTAGATTGTATAGTTTTCTCATCTAAGCCTTCTGTGATTCCTTTACCTGTTGCTAATTCTTTGGCTTTATTTTTGACTCCTATAATGTTCTTTTTATTGTCCCCATTTGCTTGACTTACCAGTAATTGTAGTCCCGCATCTTGCGAAAGCATGCCAACTATCGCATCAGGTTTAGGTAAACCCTTCAATATTGAGACCCATGACATTTAATCCCTCAAGCCATATCTTCATTGAAACTTGATTTGCTTCCATCTGGCTTTTCATAAAACATAGTAAACTCTTCATCACGCTTATTTCTAACAACGGTTGCGAACTCAGTTCGGAAAGTTTTATGGTGCATTTCAAATCTATTAGATGCCGCCATGCCTCTTGGTGTAATTTTAGGATAACCTCTCATATTAGGTGTTCTTTTATCTAAGTTCATATCAACAAATCCTCTATCTACTAAAGTCTTAATGTATTTGCTTTTAGTATTTCTACCAAGTGGCCCTATTCCTAAATCCATAAACATGCTTTGCTGTTGTAGGTATTGTTTTGGAGGGCCATCTGGCTTTATCTGTGATAATATTAGCAATGCCGCTACTTCACCATTAGTCAAATCATAGTCTTGGTCTCCTGTTCCTTCAGTCATTTTAGGATTTACATATTGGCCGAAGTTAGATTTTTCACCATAATAAATATTTATCATTAATGATGGCTTACCAAAGGTAGTTTTCCCCCCTCTTTGTTTAGGTTTCAAATCGTATATTACAGCAACTCCTATTTCATCTTCCTCTAACTCAAATGACTTTTGACCTGCCGCTATTTTAGCAGATTCTGTAACTTGTGTTAGTTGGTCTTGTGTTTGAATATTTCTTAATGAACCTGATGTCCACGGATAAGAAACAGTCTTATGTTTTATGTCATATATACTAACAAACATAATAGCATTTTGCCTATTGCTTATACTAGGTCTCCAAGAATTACCTAATTCTCCGCCTATCAAAATAGGATGTGATTTAACAGTTGTTCTAGGTGCGGCACTAAGTTCCTGACTTAATGGGAAACCTGCACCAAATAAAACATCAAACCCTGGAATATCAGAAAACTGATGAATATCATATTTGTTTCTGTTAGCATAAAAAGGAGGGGGTGCCTTTCTTATTATTTCTGTCCATCTTTTTAGTATAACATCTTCTCTAATTGCTTCGTTCCATTTCATTATAAGTCCTCCCTATATTGATAGTATTCATCTGCTTCACAGTCCCACGGTCTATAACCGTGGTCGCCACCAAACGTTCTAACTGCTTCTGCAAAATGCTCATCACATAATTGACTATTATGTTGTTCATTTTTATAGACAGCATGAGCATCACAATTTACTTCATCACACTCACACTCATCTTCTCCATCATCATTAAATGATTCTAATTCTGTATCATCATCAAATCTAGTTTCTGGTTCTTGTGGTCTAGCAATTAATTTTGGTGCTTTTAACGCATTAAACCATTCACCATCATCTCTATTTCTTAACATTAATCTTAAATTAGAATGAGGCCTAACAGAATCCATTTCTGCTAATTTTAATTCTGGAGGGGCTACATTAAAACCAAAATCATCAGCATTAGTTTTAGCGGCAATTAAAGCATCTACTAAATCACCACTATACATTGTTCCTTTAGTCTTTAAAGGAGGATTTTGTTCTAAATACTGCACCATACCCATGTATCCATCTTCTTGTAATTCAGCAAGAATAAGGTCATAGGTTCTGGAATAATCTTTCTTAAGAATCATAACTAAATCTCCTATTTAATCTATTTTTTCTAGCCTTACAACCACAATCTTTACCTGTCGCTTTGGCTACTTTATCAACAACAGTTTTGATGCCTGTCGCCTTAGTAACCCTCTCAACAGTATCGCCAAGTCCGGTGTCCTCTTTTAATAGTTTATCTTTCCAACCCATTTCACCAATCTCCTATGAATACATTCTGCCTCTCTAATGTTTTTTTCACGTTCTGCTTCATATGCGCTTCTATCTTTCTAACTACTGCGCCTCTAGCACCTGTTGTTATAATAAACTTAGTAGGTTTATTTGTAGGGTTATGTTCACCATCATAAGTACAACGGATTTTTAGATGTTGTGTTTTTTTACTTACTTCAGGAGGCCACTCATCAATAGTAACTCCTGGGATTTCTTCTATTGCTGATTTAATTTTTTTCATTACTTTAGATGAAATGAACTTGCCCTTAAGTACGTCTTGCCAATTCATTGTAACTTTCTCCTTTCTTCATCAGACATTTCTGTTGTATGGGCTTCTACAATTTCTTCGTTATCGTCCCTATTACAAGTAATACAATCTTTACCATTCCAACCTTTAGGATTACCACACCATGAACAGTGTTTTCTTCCTTTAATTATATCTTCCCAACTCATTATAACTTCTCCTTAACACTTTCATACCAATATTCCAATTCATGTAAAGAATTAGTTATACTATCGAAATCTTCCTGTAATTGTGCTGCTCTTGCACTAATAGATATACTTCTATTCATTACTCTATGTAATTCCTGAAGTTTATCAAAAATATTTTTCATCTCTTTATCCCAATCAAAGGGAACATCCTTTTTTATTTCTTCTTTCCAACTCATTGTAGTCTTTCCTCCATCTTTGATTTAACATCTAACCAAACCTTTGGATGGTTCTGTGCTAATACTTCTTGCACTACTTGCATTTGTGCAACTATAATTGTGTCTTGTCTCTTGTGAACAAGTTTACCTTTAAACTCCATTAAGTATCTCAAACTTTCTCTAATCTCTTTTGCTAATTTAGTTAGACTATCTACATACTTAGGATGTATTTCATCTTGGTCGAATAGAATATCTATTTTTTGTTCTAATCTATATATGGTTTTAGTCAATGACTCTATTTCATCTACTTCTTTAACCGCAATAATACTTGCCGCAGATTTTTGAACTAAAGGTTGTAAGTGTTTTCTCATATGACGTTTAACTTGTTCTTCTGAACAATCAGCAATTTGAGCAACTACAGCAGGAGTTATCTCACCTTCTTTCAATTGTTGTTCTATTAATCCTCTAATCTCATGTGTGCAAATATTACATTGAGGATTAGAAGAATCAAAATAATCTCCCATATGATTTCTTTGGTGTCTAGCAGTAGTTCCACTAGGCCAATTATATTGTTTATCTAAAGCATCAGGAGATAGAGACATAGTTTCTAGTTGTGTCTCAATCTCTTCTCTATTATCGAGATTACAAACTTTACATCTTTTTCTTGTTACCATAGTATCAATAATCCTTGAATATAAAACTCTCTGCAACACCAACTAGAGTATTCATAATATCTGGCGTGTTTTTGTTCTTTCTAATAAAGTTAAGTATAATAGAATCTAATGTCGCAACTTCATTATTACCTGGAAGTTGTTGTGCCTCATTCCAGAAATGAGGATTTCTCCTTTTGAACTCAGAATAGATTTGCATTTCATTCTTCATGATTACCTGCCAATTATTTGCATCCATTTCTTAACCTCCTTTTTAGATTTTTTAGCGTCTTTACTTACATGATAAACTACATCTCTACCCTTATATTTTTTACATACTCCTGTTAAAGTCGCTAGTTTCCTAGTTTGTCTTCTTGAAATATCTAATTGAAATGTCGTTATTGTTCCCGCATATTTACTAAAGTTAGCCGCGCGCTTAATGAACTTGCTTTGTGCTAATCCTTGCACATCAAACTTTTCAGAAGATATTTGAGAATGCATTGGTCTATCTTTCCAATGTAATGTTTTTGGATTTATACCATCACCTGGGCTAGTGCTAGAACCGACCTTACTTGCTAACCAACTTTTGACTGCCGGTAATTTATACACATCTTCGGCTAGTAGCCCATCACCAGAATCATGAACCTTTAGAATAACATTGTGTATTTCAGTTTCTTTAATTAATTTTTTTGCTTCTTTACAAACACCTAACAAACCTAATGATACTATATCACCACTTGTAGCAAACAATGCTTGCCACATTGGGGGTTCTGCTATGTTTTTTTTATCTCTGCCTTCAGCATACCAACTAGAATCAACTGCCTCAATACTTTCTGGATTAATTTTACTGTTAGGAAGGTCTGCTAGTATTTTTCTAAAAGCAATATAATCAGGTGTTCTATAATGACCGTAAACTTCTGTAACGTCATCTTCATCATAATCTCCATTATCTGGGTTTACTTCACTTAATATAGGAACTGTAAATCTAATGTTTCTTGGGTCATTTTCTGAATCAGCCATAGCATTAAGTTTTTCAATTACTTCATTTAATGCAATTAAATCTACTGTTTCTAATACAGCAATATCATTTTCCCATTCTTCCATTAATTCAATTATAGTCCCTGCACCTTTATCTTTACTAACAGGTCTTTTAGTGTAAGGTCTCGCCACAACTCCATGTGCGCTAACTATTTCTAATAATGAAGCACTAGAAGTTAATCCTAATTTAGAACCACTTACTTTACAGTCATTTTGCCATTTATCAAAAATAACTTTAAACTTATCATAGTCAAAGTCCTGAGTTGCAGAACTGCCTTTTTCTTTAATTGGTCTTGAGGATTTTTTAGTTTTCTTTGGCATCTTCTTCATCCTCCACTTCTCCAAACTTTAAGTTAAATAATGCATCTGTTGCGGGATTCGCTTCTCCACCATATGTAGAACCTGTTGTTACGGCAGTAGCAACTTTAAGTAAATTAAACCATTTGTGCGCCATCATTACCATCTTCTTCATCTTCATCTTTTTTCTTTGGAGATTCTGGGTATCTTGGTAATGGGTTGGCGTTTCTTTTCCTTTGCCTATCTTCTTGATTCACCTTATCACCTCTCATTTCATCTATATAATCCCAAAGCCTTTCTCTAGCAAGGTCTTGTGAGTTCATTTCATTTTCTGTTTGGAACCCTGTTCCTTTACCAGAGTCTGGAGATATTTGACTTGCTCTTTGCCATCTAGCCCACAAATCTGGCATCTTTTGCATATCAGCCGGATTAAACTGACCACCTGGCTCTACTTTTCCACCTCTTTGTTTGAAAGCATCTAATATATCCTTTTTCAATCTCATTTGTTTATCAGTAGATATACCAACATCTGCATAAAACTCTTCATTTTCTAAATTATCGCTTATTTCAGTTAATTTAGTTTGAACATGGTTTTGTATGCATAAATGATAAGCCATAGCCAAAGTCATTCCTAAACCTCGTTGCGTCCTACTTGCTCTCTCCGGCTTTGTTTTCCAATAATCTGCCGGTAAGAAAGATAGTCTACCTGCAACCTTATTGAAAAAGTTAAGTTGATTTGCGGGTATTCTTATTTCTTTATTACCAGATACTTCACC
>Ga0315315_10001194_pt1 | contig 23642 bp, 25 predicted proteins | sample M140m3416metaG_FD_203699 | JGI IMG/M metagenome (GOLD analysis project Ga0315315, IMG submission 203699) | Ammonia-oxidizing marine archaeal communities from Monterey Bay, California, United States - M1 40m 3416 | ecosystem: Environmental > Aquatic > Marine > Intertidal zone | place: USA...
GAAATACCACCCTTGTAGTCGATGTGTGATTCTTGACGTGTCGTAGGACGAATATTTTGCGCGGGTCTCAACGAATCTTTTGTTTGTGCACCTGTAGTTTTAATCCACATATCTTCAGTTTGTTCATAGACAGTATCAGGGCGATGTTTTTCAAAAGGCGTTAGAATACCTCGTTGATCCGTTCCTTTGATAGGTGCTTGAACAGGTATTTGAAAATAAGTTTCTTTTTGATTGATTTTACTTCTTAATTCATCTAAATTTCTAGGTTTCGCATAATTGTTTGCATCTTCCTGGTGAAATCCACCAGATCCGTTTGAATTGTATCCACGATTTAAACCCGGACCAACCTTAACTTGTTCAATAGGAAAAAAATTATTTGCTTTTTGTGTAGATAAATCTATTCGTGATTTATAAAAGTTGTCGTTATTTTTCATCCCACATATATTCCCACCAGAATTCATAGTTGGTTTAAACATACATGGAACTTCCTTTTTCGATTGCCAAAATTGATTGTTTCCTGTTCTATTGTCAAGAAATGGCGATATCGTTTCTACATTTGTAGATTGTGTAACATTTTTTCGCAAAAAAGGCATCATATTATTATGAGCAAATGTCTCCTTAGTCATTTTATTACCCGATAATGATGTTATAACTTCATCACTATTAACTAAATTCTCTTTATCAAAATCGTGATAATTCATACGTTTAAATACATCAGAATTAGTAGGTAATGATACCACACCTGTTTTGTATGGATTTTCACCCATTTTATAAAGCTCGTCACTTTTTTTTTGTTCATTTTTCCTTACTTGTTCGAAAAATGACGAATCATATATATTTTTCATTGATGGTTGATAGTTGGATAAATCCATTATTGATCCTCTAATCAATAAAGGATAAAAAATACATAATTATACACATAATATAAATTTATTTACAAGAAACGCCCGAATACATGGAGCCATAAGGATAGCCAGGTGTATATAATTTATTATCTTTATTACACATTTTCCAATCATCTAATTTATTCATATCACCATCATTATTGGGATTAAACATAGATTGGTCTATTGGTTCTTCAATGCAAGGAACATGATTGTCTTTTGCAACCATTCTATAATTAACAGGGATTCTGTCAAAACCTTCTATAGCTCTTTCTTGAGGATCGAAGCATAACCATTCCCATCTATTTATACCAGTTTCTTTTAAAGTGCAAGGTGGGTTTGATAAGCGAGTATCTTCACGAGGGGCAGTACATGCACGAGGATCTGTATTACCTCTTATAAAACATCCTGTTTTTTCATATTTATCAGGTAAATATTCATCGGCATTACATTTAGTATTTTTATAATTTAAACCTAATAACTCACTAGAATCGTCGACTGCCTTCTTCATAGAACAAGTATTTTGTCCATAATTTTGATATCTTAATGAAGGATCGGCGGGTACGTCCCGTGAACAATCCACACAATCATTATAAGGACTTTCTAACTGATATAATCCCGGACCGACAGTTCTTCTTAACTTTTCTTTATAGCTGCAACTATCGTAATTTAATCTTGTATCTATATAATTATTCATATCTAATAAAATAATATATTATTTTATGTACTAAATAAATAGATATGTTGTTGTTAAATACTATTGAAAAATTTACAAGCGACAATGAAATACATAGTCCTTTACAAATAGTGTATTTAAATATGTTAGGATATAATTCCGATTATTATTATAGATGGAATCTTTTAGACAATATTAGCATAATAGTTTTATATATTGTCACCTTTATAATTTCGGCTATATCAGCATACTTATCATATACTTGTAATTGGAGTAATATGAATGATAATATAATATTAAAAGTAGTATTTGCATTTATAGCATTTATGTTAGGACCAATATATCTAATTTATTATTTCTTCATGAATTATTTAGGAAAATTATGCTAATAGCAAAAAAATAACTAACATTTATCATAATTTATTTTTGGAGGTAATGGAACTTCGCGATACATTATCGATTGGCACGCAGGTAAATGAAGCATCGAAGTATCAATTGGATTAGTTTTATCGTTTTTAATTATACCATCATTTGTGGGAACATACTGGTTTGTATTACATTTTGACACTATACGAGTTTGACCACGCAATTCACTATCTAAATCTACTAAATTTCCTTGTATATGTGATACTGCAGTTCCACCAATAAATCCTAATTGATGCCTGCATTTATTAACGTGTTCATATCTATATGGTGATAATAAATATTGTAAAGTACTAACGTTTTCTTGTAATTCTTGCTTGTAAGAACAATTATCATATGTCGTTCTATTAAAACTCATATCTTCTATATTATAGAATTTTTTTATTATAATTAAATACTTCTATTTCTTTTTTGTAAATTGCATAATTTATTAAATTCCGAGCGATTAATATAAGATCTTGTATCTTCACCTCCATTAACCCACATGGGAACTATATTATCAGGATGTTGTACATCTTTTACGCAATCTAATAGTGGTGTGAAATTACTCATATCTTCCTCCATAATTTGTTTTCTGCATAATACATTATTAGTATCAGAACCTTCTATTAGTTGTAATTCTTTATCTATATTTGTTTTACCACATCTTAAGTTGGGTCCAGAAGTAAATATTCTGTTGAATAATTGTATTTTACATTTATCGTGAGTTAAAGATTTTGGATCATTTCGTAACATAGAATAACTATCTATTAAACAATCATCAGATAAACCATAACCAGGTCGGCCTCTTAAATTAGGATGATTTAAATACATATCAGACATTCTAACATAAGGGCTTGTACAATCCACAGGATTATTTGGATATATGTTATATCCTTCTATTTTTTTATTATGCAGTTCTTTGGCCGTATTCCAACAAGTATCAGAACAAATATTTGTAGAACTATCAAATATATTATTACTCATATATCTATCTATTCTTAAATAATATATAAAAAAATTTATTTATTATCAATATATTTAATTTTATATTTATTCAATAAATCATAATTAATATCTAGTTTTATATTATCATATTCCTTGACATATTTTTTATCTAAATTATTATTATTATACTCATAAATATTCCAATCAGTTTTATTTAAACTATGCCCAATAACTTCATTAATATTATTATTATTTTTATATAACTCATTAAATGTTTCGTTTTTAACTATATTATTACCTACTATGTCATCTTTGATGATTTTTTTGTATGTTAATAACTTTTCATTATTAGCATCTATTTTTGAATATTTATTATATTCTATTTTACTTTCCTTTACATCATTATCATCTACTTGCATAGAATAAGTTATACTAGTTTTTTCTTTCATTTAAATAATTAAAATATTATTTATTTATATAAAAATTGATATTTTAGATTCATAATAACTTTTATGAATAAACAAAATAAGGACCTTAATAAATTACTTGAATCAATCAATAAATGTTGTATTGAAATTGCTAAGCGAGATAATTTAGATGTTAAATTTAAAAAACTAGAATTTCTAGAAAAAGAAGGATTTTATAATAATTATCCTGCTAATTTATTTACCGATTAAATGTGCATATTGTTTTTAATATTATTATATAAATTAGTATAGCATTTATTTCCATTACCTTCTTTACAAGAAGGACCTCTTTCATATAGCCATGATCCTAGTTTTTCCCTTTCATTTGGTATAGTCGTCGATGGAACTGTGTAGAATTGTCTAGCAGAAGATGTCTTTCCATAAATATCATTGGAATTTCTAAAAACCTTTTTAAAGAATAATTCGTTCTTATCTTTATCTATTTTTTTATTATCAATAGAACATGCCTTTAAATCCTTATTTATATCATTTATGTTAATAAGATTAGGATTCATGAAAGGATTAGATTCTGTTGGTTTAATACATTTTTTATTATCAACTATGTCAATATCATTGGAGTTTAAATATTTTTCTATTTTACTATTTTTTTCATATTGATAGTTTATAAGTAATATTGATACTATCATAATAATTATAATAAACAATATGTATCTAGTATCATTTAAAACGAGGGTACATATAATACCTACAAATAATACTGCCCTTACTATGGTATTTATTTTTTCTTCAATAGTCATATTAATATTTGGAATTATAACGGGATTTAATAATTCATTTATATTATCAATCCAAAACATTTTGTTGTTCTTATTCTATTATTTATATTATTTTTATTAATTGGAAACCGATTCTTTAACTTCTGTATTTTCACGTTTTTTTTCTAACTTGGCTTTTAATTTATTTGCCGCCATCGATTTCTTATAAGCATTTTTATTAAACGCGGCTTTACTACCAGCGCGTTTACTTTGCCCCATCATATTTTTGAAATTATTCATACCTTCCTTGCTATTCATCATATTACTCATCATATTCATCATATTAGCCATATCAGGTTGGCTATTAGCTCCATCGCCAGGACCGCCGGGACCACCAGGACCACCGCCACCAAATAGACCAGGCATGACCGACGCGAATTTCATAGCATCTTGAAGTAAGTTTTCTTGTTTTAGTTCCCCATTCGATAATTTTGTAGCCATTTTACGGCTTACATTAGATATTAAATCGCTGAAACCACTATCGGGATCACCTATAGCTTTTAATATATCACCCTTTTCACCAATGGATTTTTGTAATTTGTCTACATCAACATCTTCTAGAATTTCACTTGCTAATTTACCTAACATAGTATCTTCCATACCTGGCATATTCATACCACTTTTTTCTTTAATATTTTTATTTTTAAGAACATTTAATCTTTTGATTAAGCTTTTATGTTGCTCATTTGTAATATCTTCGTACAACTCTTCCTTATGCGATTCTTGTAAAATTAAAATATATTTTTTAACCAATTCTTCTTCGAGTTCATGTTTGAATAAATAAAATACTGAAATAAAATGATGACATAAATAATCTTCATTTATAATTTTACGAATATTCGAAATAGTAATATTTTGATATAATTCGACATCCTTTACATTATCGGCTTCAAACCAATCACTAATAGTTTCTTCTTTGGTAGTTAAATAAGATTCCCAAAAATCTTCAGAGATTTTTTTAACATATACTACATATTCATCAGAAGATTTATCTAGTGTAACATAATTAGTTTTAATAGATTTCATTACACTTTTTGCTAAATCGTAATCTTCGTGTTCACTATCTTCTTTGATTTTTTTTGCCGATAGTTTAAGTCTTTTAATAAAATCAATATAATATTGGTTAAAAACATATTGGTTAGACATTTTTTATACTTAGCTTCTTATAAAAATAATTACTGATTATTCCTTATATATTTTATTCAAATTTAAGTTCATCTCTGGCCTTTTGCAATTCTTCTAATGTGGGCATTTTTTTATTACTTTCTGCTTCGGGATATTTAATGTCGCTTATTTGATCTGATAAATTTCTATCATTGGTAATATAGTCCCAGTTGTAATTTTTATCATTACATTCACTAGTGTCGCTTTCGTTTATCGCAGAGAAATTATCAGAAAAATTGAAACCATTTAATGCAAATGCAGAAGGCGATCCATCACCTAATTCATTATTTAAAGGTTGTATTAGATTATTATCTGAACTAGTTGTCGAAGATGCTGGTTTTTCAATACGCGTACTTTGTTCTGAACATAATAGCCCGCGCCCAGGTAATAATAAATGATCAAAAACGGCTTTGCCATACAATAATTCCTTAGATGGCAATATCATAAATGCTGGAACTGTTTGTATTTTTTTTTCAATACCTATATTTTCGCTAAGTAAATCATCAATGCAAACTAATTTAATACGTTTATCTTTATCATATCGCGATATATTAGATATTAACATACTACTATGATTACAATGTTTGCTATAAAATAATATCATCTTAATTATAATAAAAAAAATAAATATGTTCTTATATACGAAGTAAATATGACAATTATATTTTCTTAAAAATGCACCATCTATTAAAGAAACTAAACTTCTTTTGCACAGGATCTTTATCTAGTTCAATAATAATTTTATGTAATGATGTTTTTTCATCATCATCGTCTGGTATTTCACTTTTAAGCTTATTAAAATATTCTGAAAACAATTCACTTTCAACTAATTCTAAGTTATAATTTTTACATTTTTCTACTAGTAAATCATATGATACTAGATATTCCGGAATAAATTTATTAGTAGATTCAATGAATACATCTATTTTTTTATTATATTTATCTACAGAATCTACGTTATATCTTCTTATAATTGCCCATATAGGCACTTTATTTAATCCGACTTCAGTATTTTTAACACCTTCTATAGTATCTCCACCATTGCTATTAATTTCATCCTCTATTCTTTTTCCGTCCATAAAAGTGCAGAAGAATGTCCCATCACGTTTTAATAAACTACTTACATTATTTAAATAAGTATCAAGTGTTTCTTCCGATTTAAAGAAATAATGAATGCTGAACATACAAGAACAAACATCAAAACCATTACTTCCTTGCCCTACTATATTTGAATAATGCTTTTGCATATTACTGCGTTTTTTATTTAATACATTTTGCAATACATTGAAACTCTCTTGATCATTTATAGATAAAGAACAATCACCATCAATTATATTTTTACCACAATCACCTGCTACAAATACCATATTCGGAAATGAAACTTTATCTTTAACTTGTAGATTTCTAAAGAATCTCTTTCTATTTTCTAACATTCTACTATATGCGCCGGTTCTAGGTCCGTATATATTATTTTTAACTAAATCAATACCTAATATAAATTTATATCCATTATCAATCCATCTCGACATATCACCTCCTTCACCACAAGCAAGTTCAATTAAATTATTTTTAACAGGGGGTTTTGAATATAACATTCTTTTAATACCTAAATTATGAAATTGCAACATATTATAAGAAAACATTGCATCTCTCGGTATATTTCTCAAATAATATATATCATCTGTTTCTAAAAGTCGTTCACTTTCACTATCATTAACATCCATCGATTTAACTGGTGCAGTACCTCTAATTATACTTTCTGTAACAGGATTATGAATCGATCTCCAAATATTAATAGCTACACTCATATCATTAGCCGTTTTCGATAATTCACCAGATTTGTAAATACGTATTTTATCTTCGCGCAATCTCATAGGTTTCCATCTCATAAATGGAGGTATAATATCATCTAAATTATATATACATTCGATAATAACATCGCCTTCAATATTTTCGCCATTTTCACATTTCGTTTTACCATTTGAATCCATCTTAACCAATAACTTTTCAATACCTTTTTTATAATATATATTTGGTTGAAACAACTTTGGAATATAAGTTTTTTTCTTATTTTGTACCATAAGACGATATTCCTTATTGTAAGCTATTTTTAGACCATCATCAATAGTATAAGGTTCCCATTGTGATGCGTTGTAACCCACATACAAATTAAATTCCTTATATTTAATACCATCAATAGTAGTTATTCTACCCTCCTTTGCCAAGAAATCTATAGTATTTTGCTCTGGTGGTTTCCACTTAAATACTCTATCCCATTTAACATTATCTGTTATTTGAACAGGTTTATTAGCATAATAAGAATATAATGCTAATTTAGCAGGTGTAAATATTAACCCGTCAATATCATAAGGATATACTTTATTACCAGATAAAATTAAATTACTATCATTTAAAATATTTTTACTATATAAATGTTCCTTAACTATGTAATCCATTGAATAATCTGTGAACTTAAACATTTTTGCAGTATTTTGCATATACTTATATCGCGTTTCTACTTTCGGATCATTATCAATCAATGGTAAACTAGTAATCTTTTTCCCTCCATAATAATATATATCAAATGTTGCATACAATCCTTTAGAAGAATTATCCTTGCGACTATTACATGATATAAATTCCCCATCAATTAAACTATTATGTAAATCTTTAACTGCTCGCAATCCAGTATCAACAACTTTATATGTATTATTTATTAAATAAGCTTTTCCGGTGTCATCAATAAACATTAATAAACGTTCACCATCGGCTTTCTCTGTAACAGTATATTCAGATAATATACTGACAGAACCATATTCATTGGGATCCAATAAATTGATTTTCTCTAGAGTTACAGGTTTAGGTGTAATTAACGGAGGTTTATTGGGATTTTTATTGTTAAATGATTTAATAAACACATCATCTTTTATCAACTCGTAATATTTCTTGATAATTTCTGTTTGTTGACTTTTTGAAATAACAAATGTCGATAAGTTTAATGATTGTTCCATTTTAATAAGAGCAGGTAATATATTATCTTTTTCAGTATTTGTTATATCAACATAAAATTCATACTTTTGCGAAGAGCTTAATATCCCTGAACTTTTTAAATTATAATACATATCAATATCAGATGCTTCGTCATAATCCTTGCCGTTATTTTTTGTGATATTAACTATATATTTAATTTTGGTTTCTGGATCTGTATAATAAATTCTTTTACTCAATTTATAATATTTTCTAATATCATTCCAATTAGCTGGCATATTTGCAGAAACCGTTTCAGTTTTTTTTAACGAATAAAAGTTTAAGTTTGAATCTAAAATATCTTCAACTATATCCTTGGATATAATCTTATTTTTAAACAACTTAGTATCCTTTGTTTTGTTATATTTGCAGTATCTTATAATATTACTATTTCCAACTATGTGTAATAAAAAATCATTAGAATATATTTCTAATATTTGCTTATCAATATATTCATCGTATTTTTCCGATTTCATTACATTTATGAAATTTTCATATTCTTTTTCATTCCAGTTTAAAGAATTTGTAAATTTAATTAAACATTCACAATCTTCTTCAATTAATGAACTATGTTTATCTATAATAGTAAATATAGAATGATCTTTGGAAATTTCCATATTAGTCTCTAATAAATATAGATATTATAGATTTATATATCAATTTTTAATTATATAAATAAAAAAAATGATATATTCTTATAGATTAAATTGCACAACATGTCAACTAAAATGTTTATGCCAATTAAATTTAATACAACTATTATTTTAACACCTAAAGAGCTAGACAAAAACTTCGATAATACTATAGTTGTGAAGGTTAAAGAAACACTAGAGAATAAATGCACAAAACACGGATTTATTAAAAAGGATAGTATTAAAATTATTAAAAGAAGTGCCGGATATTGTAAAGAATCTCACTTAAATGGTAATATTGCTTTTGATTTAAGTTGTATTGCTGAAATATGTAATCCCGTTCAAGATTCTATTATAAAATGTATAGTTAAAGCTAAGAATAATTTGGGAATCAGGGCAGTGGGTCAATATGAAAATTTATCGATTTTAGAAGTTATTATCCCGAGAATTACATCAGGTATTCAATCAGAAATTGATATTGATACTATTAATGTCGGTGACAATATTAATGTAAAAGTATGTGGTAAAAAATTCACATTATACGATAAAATGATTTCCATAGTTGGAAAAATTATTAAGGATAAAGAAGATATACTAGATGTCGAAGAAGAAATACAAGAAGATAAATCCGAGGTTGATGACCAAGAAGATGATATGAATGACGATGGAATAGAAATTTTAGAAGATGAAGAAGAACAAGGCGACGATGATGAAGAAGAAAATTCAGTTAAGAAAATTAAAATTGATAAAGAAGAGTCGGAAGAATCCGAAAATTCAGATAATTCAGGAGAATTAGAAGAAAGCGATATTGATGATGATGAAGATGGATTATCAGATAATGAAGCAATTGAAGATTTCGAAGATTTTTAACATATAAATATATAAGAATTATATATTAATAATAATGAACAAAATAGAAATCTGCAAATTGATACAAAGTAATATAAGTAAATTAACAAACGATGAACTAATAGAACTCTTTAAAATTATAAAAAATAGCAATATAAATTTTACAAAAAATAATAATGGTGTTTTTTTAAATTTAAATTGGTTGACTAAAGAAAATTTAAATAAAATAAACAATTATATTTCATTCTGCATTAAATCGCAAAATGAAATTAATAAATATGAGATTATGAAATCTTTACTAAATGATAGTATAAATACAAATGAAAAACCGAATTCAGAAGAAAATAAAGCAAATGTGTCACCTGAAGTAGTTACAACAAATAGCAAACAAAAGTTCTCATCAAGTATGAAATTTTATTTATTGAAAAAAAAGTTTATGAAACAGAATATTATTACGAATAATCTATATGATAGAGAATTAAAATATGAAGATTATTTAATAACATAAAAAATGATATAGAACTATAAGATATTCTTATAAATAGATGCTTAATATATTACAAAATAAATTAGTACCAAGCAATAATCGCGATCTAATATGGAAACCATACAATTCAGAATCATACGATAAATTTTCACAACAAATCAAATATGTTCCTCCGGTTCCTTCACCACCAGTTAAAAATATCGAAAAAGATACAAAAGTTATAAATACTACTAATAAAGCAAATAAAGCAAAAAAAAATGTATTAGCACCACTAACTATTATATTAATTGAATCAAATACATTTCGCGATTATGAAGGTAATATTAAAGAAAAACTAGTAACATTTATTACAACAAATGAATTTAGTAAGGTATTTGGTATTACTAAAACTTCTGAAATCATGTCTGGGATAGTTAATAATAGATGGAATAAATCAACTGCTTTATTTATTTCATTCTTATTTGAGAAAGGTATTAATTATAATAATACTATAATAAATTATTACAAGAATTCCAATGTTTCTAATACTTTAACTATTGAAATTGAAACGCACGATTAAGACTTGGGTTTGTAAATTGGTAACAAAACTAATTTATTTAAATCTATTAATTTATTTGCAATATATTTACAATATAACTTTTTGTTTTTAAATTTCATTTTTTCATCTTTATTTATTTGTTTAATGAATTTATTGTGATCTACATCATAATATGTTTCACATACTCTACCTGTTTTAACACCTTTCCCTATAACCGGATCTGTAGAAAATATTTTAATCTTATTAATAAACGTATCCTTGCTTTTGAAAGGTTCTATTGATCCCCAAGGGATTTCTTCTTTGGCCATATCTGCAGGTATAGTATTTGCAACTTTCCTCGATTTTAATAATTCGTCACGCTCCCTCTTTGATAAATCAACATTGAATATATTTGTATCCTTCGTGTGCATATTAATATCGAGTTTATCGAATTTATAGTCCTTATTATTAGTGTCGTAAATATTAATGTAACCTATGTATTTATTATCGTTTTTATCAAAAGATGGAATTTCTGATTTTTTTATTAACACACCTTGTTTATAAAGACAATTTTCTATAAAGGTAATGTTTTCATCATCATGATCAGATTTCAATATAATTTTAATTAGTTTTATAAATTCAACATTAGTTAATGATAAGTATACTGATAATGTCGTTGTATTAATATTTGTTAAATCAATATCAATCTTTTTGAGTAAATAATCATATTTACTACCACTTGAACTATTTTTCACATTGACTTTTTCTTGCTTTTTATCTTGCAATATTATACTCAATTTATTAACATACCGCTTTTCATTCTTTATAATTTTAATACCATTACCATGCAATATTATATAATATTCACTTAATAATATAAAAGGATATATCGATTTTCTAATAGTATATAATAATAATTCCTCGTTAATATCTAATTTATCTTTTAATTCATTATAATCTATAAAATATATGCTCGCTTTAATATATTCGCTGAGTAAATTTTTTAATGAATTTTGAGATCTTTTTAATAAATGCTTATATGTTTCTTCACCATATATATCAGATGTTGTGGCAACTTTATCACTATTACATTTAGGATTAAATTCCTCATCGTCACCAAATGAATATTCAAATTTTTTATTCTGAGATGTATTTAATACAACCTTATCTAATTTAAATATTGACCTAGGAAAATAATTTATATGCTTCATCAATATACAATCTAATGCATTTTCTCTAATAATTTTATCGATTTTTTTGCTATCTATGTACTTTCTAGTTGATATACGTAGAGCATTTATATCAATGCTTTCGCGCGTATCTGTATCTTTACTTGCATGCATATATACTGTTACATTTCTTTCTTCGAGTGGTAATTTTTGATGTCTACAATTTCTAATACCTCTGCCAATAATTTGCTCAGGTCTATTAAAATGATACCATGGTTCTATTAAATGTATTTCTCGTGCATTATAAAAACTCAAACCTTCACTTGCTACTGGTGTAATAAGTATAACTTTAACTAATTCCCCATTAATATTTTCAGGTTTATTTATTTTATTAATTAACATGTCAATATTAGTAGATCCCATTATTTCCTTATTGTCGCTAGTTAAAATACAATATTTCGGCATTTTAACATTATCATATTTGGGTTTATCTTGAATTATTTCTGCATTACTCAATATATTGTTAGTCCCTTCTCTAGAATAACCCATATGCTCTAAACATACTGCAAATGGCAATATGCCTGAATATAAGAAACGTGAATAAATAACTACTATACCTTTGGATCTTTTTATTATATTGCATATATTTAAAAATTTGCCAGAATATTTACCAAGATTGTCACTATCGGGCATTAAGGCATTGGTATATTTTTTATTATATTTAACCAACAAAGGATCTGTATCTCTTGTTTTCGTAAAAAAAGTAAAGAAACCTTTATTGCCTATCTCATTATCATAAGCTATATTCATCGGTTGTAATAATTTCATATTTTGATTTTGCTTATTTTCTTGCGATTCTTGACTTATACTTTCATCATTATCCTCAATATCGTCACTTGTATCTTCGTCTATATTTTTATTATAACCTAATTTTTCAACTATAGTTTTTTGAGAAGTACTCATATTCGACACAACTATGCCATTTTCCATATTATCCAACCAGTTTAATTCCTTTTCATTTATTGGCTTATTATTAGGATCGCGTGTCGGAACCTTTTTTAATACACTTATATTACTATTCTCGGGATTTAGTTTTAAAGCAAATGTAAATGGATTCTTCCCTCTTAGGTATGATATATATGTGGATGACAAGTTCTTCAATAAACTTTTAATATTGTCATCTATAGTTATTTTTTTATTACTAAATAATTTGTCATTTTTTTTTATAATATTATTTCGCTTGTCATTAAGTAACATTAATTTAAATAAATCCAATATATCTCTGGGTTCATTATACATAGGAGTGGCATCTAATAATACAAGTTTGTTATTACTGCCAGTTTCTAATACTTTTGATAATGCTATAAATGAATCTTTATCCTTTTTATTAGTGCTTCTTATATTATGTGCTTCATCAATTATAATAACCTTGTCTTCAACTATTTTGTCTTTATAATTTTCAGCTATATATTTCGCGAATCCATCATAAGTAAATAGTTTATATCTGCCTTTCAATAATTTCTTTAATTCCGTATTTAATTTCTTATTATTCTGAAAATTTGTTTTGTAAATGTTAAGTAACTTTACATATATATCACCCGTACATTGATTCATAATATTTTCAAATGTATGCGTATCAATGTCAAATATTTGCATTTTAAAACTTTGTTTTAAAGATTGTGGCATTATTACCCATATAATAGGTTCATCGTTATTATGCGATACTAATATAGATTCTGTCATAGTTATTGCTGAACATGTTTTTCCGACACCTACACCATGATATAACAATATACTTTTATAGGGCGATTTATATGATATATATTGGCTGACGAAATGCTGATATAAAGATGTTTCAAAAGTTCCACATAATTTATCAGCTACTTTATTGAAATCATCAACAGATTCAATGAGAGGAAACTTAGGTATTTTATGTATTGCAAAATTATTATTTCTGGCAATTTTTCTAGGAAAATCATTATCTTTTATGTCTGGATAATATAATTCTATATCAACTGGCGAAGATGATTCACTATAATAGTCTAAATCAATAATATCTCCTGCTGCTTTTTTAACACATTTGCCAGTTTTTTGATCTCTGTATTCATCTTCTTTGCATATTTTAACACAACGACCTGTTACAGGATTTATTTCTTTGCCTTCAGGGCATTCTCGTTTAGGTTTTACACATTTGCCAGTTTTTTGATCTCTGTATTCATCTTCTTTGCATATTTTAACACAACGACCCGATACTGGATTTATTTCTTTACCTTCGGGACATTCTCTTGTAGCAGCAACTTTGCTTTTCTTCATATTCTATTAAAAATAAAGATATATTAAATTAAACCAGAAATAATACTATGCGCCTTATTAAAAATTTTGATTCTTTCAACATTATGATTTTTAATATGATCTAAAACTTCCTTATAAGAAAACCACTTGAGAGCTCTAATTTCTCTTATCTGCTCAATACAATTATTGTCAATTAGTATTTCAGCATCATCCTTGATTATTTTTGCAATATAATAAACATGTTTATACAATACATTATTTGTACCAAAGAATATTTCTTGAAATGGAATTATGCCATCATTAATCTTAATATCATCTTTGGCTAATTGTGTTTCTTCGCAAAATTCTCGTATGGCACAATCCATATCCGCTTCCTTTATCTTCTTTCGCCCCTTAGGAAACCCCCACTCTTGTTCAGTATAATTTAATTTAATATTTTTTGTTATTAATAAATTTTTCAAATAAGCATTAGATATAATATATTCAAATTTAGCTTTTGAATCCAAATATTCTTTTGTTTGTTTAAAATTATTATTTGACGTCTGGCACCACGTGTAATTCCATATTTGATCAAATGTACTATTTAATATCATTTCCTTTTCATTGTCAGTCATATATTCTATTAATTGTCTTAAATAAGTTTGATCCTCAATATTATATTTACCTCTAACAAACTCCATAAATGATAAGCTATCTTTGCGTTGTATCATTATATATTTAATTTCATTTCTAACAATTTTATAACATATTATACCAAAACTCATAATAGGATGCGGACAATCTTTATATAAATGTCCATTTAATCCACAATTTCTACATGATTGAGGTCGAAAATAATTATTTTTTTTATTATTATTTTCATCATCTTTTTTTTTCATTTTACGTTATATTATAATATAAAAGATTTCTTAAATATATTTATAAAAATAAGTTAATTAAAAGTAGCAAAAGTATTGTCACTATCATTAAATCCAATAATACCTTGAGGCGCTTGTTGAGACGCTTGTTGAGACGCTTGTTGAGGCGCTTGTTGAGACGAGGCCTTGACTTCTTCATGATTTAATATATCATTGGCAGATTCGATTTCTTCCATATCAGCAAAAGAATCACTGCCACTACCAAGCATCGTTTTAGCAGCAACACCAAAAGTACCATCTGCTAATCTAGCAATAGCATTATTAGTAGTATCATATATGCTTCCATTATTAGTATCAGACTTATATTGCTCTATTACATCTTCAGCAATTTGATTAGCAGTATCAATATCAATCGACTTATTTTCTTTTTCTTCATCAGCTCTTCTATTAGCTAAATCGAAATTTGCCATTGACATTAATAATGTAATTACGACAGTTAAGCAATATATTATTATTACTATTGCTATTACCCATGCAAGTAGCCAACACCACCATCTAGTATTGTAATCACCACCTGTTACTATACAAGTTAATTCTAATAAAGACATTAATATAGATGGTACAGATACTAATAGTATAAATACTATAAATGCCAATCGTTGGTCAATTGGTATTTTGCTGCTAGAAAATAATATAGCAAGACATAATATTAATATAGTGCCAAATAAAGCAATGCCTGTATATCTCGATTGATCAGAACCAAAAAATACAGAACTTAAATTTATTTGCGAACTACCCTTTTTATACATAATATTCTCTAATAAAACACAAAGAAAAATAAAAAATGATTATCATATAAATATTTGTTAATTAACTATTACAAAATGGGCATTCCTTATTATTTTTACAAATTAACACAAAAGTATAATAATATAGTAACAAATGCAAAACCAAATAATGTAAGTACTTATTGTATAGATTTCAATGGTGTTATTCATAATGTAGCTCATAATTTCATTTATAATAGTGAAATAACTAATATTGAAGACCAAATTATCGAAGAAGTTTGGAAAAAAATAGAATATTATATAGTAAAGTATAATGCAAATAAATATATAATTTGTGCCGATGGTGTTGCTCCTGCTGCAAAAATAATTCAACAAAGAAAACGAAGATATCTATCCGTGTATAGAAATATTATTGATTCAGAACATTCAAAAAAACCCTTATGGGATACTAATGCCATAACTCCGGGAACTAATTTTATGAATAAATTAAATGTATTTATAAAAAAAAAAATTAGATATTCGACAAGTGATATTCGGTTGGTTTATAGTGGAAGCGACGAAGTTGGCGAAGGCGAACATAAAATATTTCATAAACTTAAATTGCATAACGACGATTCTAATATTATTATTAACGGATTAGATGCAGATTTAATTATATTGTCCATGATATCTCATATTAAAAATATTTATTTGATGCGCGAATCTATCGACAAGGATACAGGCGACATAGTTTATAAATATCTAAATATCGATTATCTAAAAAAAGCAATTTTATCGGAAATAAATAATTATTGGGATATAGATTATAACCAATATAACGTAGATGATATTATTGAATCATATAGTACTATGACATCAATTTTGGGAAATGATTTTATACCACATTTATTAACTATAGATCTCAAAACAGATGGTATTGATAAATTAATTTCAGCTACTAAAATTGCAACTAGAGAACATGGATTATTAGTTCAAAATAATAAAATAAATTATGAAACGTTGAAAGACATTCTTAAACATCTTGCTACAGACGAAAATAATGATCTACATAATATATGCGGCAAATATATTAATAAAAAAATATTCAATAATTCTAATTTGCCCAGCGAATTCTTTGCAATTAAACACAAAGATAAATTAGTAAACATCATTTATAATAATCCCAATAATTGGCAGAAAGATTATTATAAATTGATATTTGATAATAATATAACCATCGATTCAAGTGTCATTTTAAATTCTTGTGAAAATTATATTAAAGGCATTTATTGGGTTTATAATTATTACAAGGGTTTACATATCGACCATGAATGGTTTTATCCTTACAATTACCCACCAAGTCTAAAAGATCTTTATAATTATTCAACCGCATACGACGAACCTATAATTGCTCATAATTATAATTATATTTGTCCAAATATACAATTATTAATAGTTCTTCCTAGAGAAAGTTCGAGTTTATTAAAACCAAAATATAAAAAATATATGGAAAATGTTTACTCGGGATTATATCATATGTATCCTAAAAAATATAAAATTACAACATTCTTAAAAACACATCTATGGGAATGTTGTCCAAATTTACCACTAATTAATATAAATTATATTAAACGTGTATTGGAATTAGAAAGATAGTTTTAGAATTGCTTCTTTATTCTTATTATTTTCATAATAATACCACGATTTAAGACCGGGATCCCATTTAGCACCTAGTTTTTTAACACTATCCTTATTTTTATAAGGAATTTTTACATATTTTTTTTCAGATTCTTCAATAATAGGCACCAATGCATTGTTTTCAATGCAAGATAATTCAATAATATTCAATTCCCGTTTATTGTCTTCGCTAATATCATCTCCGTAATACCATTTCTTTTCTTTGGAATCCCATTTAGCACCTAGTTTTTTTGCTTCATCTTTATTTGCATATGATATAGTAATATAATTTTTAGTTGTTACAGGTTTGCTTTCGACATCAATACCTATTGCTAAATTTGCCAATCTATCTGCGTGATAATTGCCGATAGAATGCTCATCTTGCAAATTCGTATGTGCCTTAATATGATGTAATTTAATTCTTTCGTTATTATTCGCCAATTCATATAATCTTTTTAATAGTTTTAAGTTAGGAGGAATCTTTCCTTCTTTTGTTTTCCAATCGTTCTTTGCTAATCTAGCACTATAATAACCAGCACATTTTATTACATATTCTGAATCAGTATAAACATTGATTCTACAAGTGCAATCAGATAATATTTCCAATGCTTTGATAATACCAGTTAATTCACCACTATTATTTGTTTGTTTACCTTCTACGCGTCCATAATCATTTTTTTCATCATTTTCTTTAAAATATACACCATAACCAGCTATTGCATTCTCTTTTCCATTGTTGATGCAAGATCCGTCAATGTAAACATTAATAAATTCCATAGTTTATTATTATAAAAATAAATAAATTAATCAATTTTTACACAATCTCTCCAATATGTGTTACTTTATTTTTTTCGTTATTAGAATTATCTCCCTCGCTTTCAATTCTGCATTGACAACAAATATATTTTTTGAATTTATAATTTCTAAAATATTATTCGTTTTATTTTATCTATTCGTTGCAATTTTATTATCAATATTTAAACATTTTATATTCTTCGTTATTTTCATATTCAATTACAAAGCCATTTTTTTTATAAAAATTTACTAAATAATCCGTATTAAATTTATTTTTATCAATAAATAAATATATAATTCCTATTAGTATTTTTCTAGAATATTTTAATAATGTCGTCGCAATACCTTTACATCTATATTCTTTTTTAACACATAACTGATTCAAATAATTATTGCTAATTCCCAAAAAACCTATTAAATAGTCGTTTTCTTTATAAATAATTACTTTCCCATATGTATCCAAGCGGCTATTATCAAAATTATCTAATATAAAGTTATTGATTTCTGTATATTCTTTCCAAGATAAATTATCTACAAGTTTTTCTATTATCATATTTAATTAAGTATTTTATATTTTCTTTAAAACTATTTATATTATTATATTTGGGTTTCCATCCTAATTTCAATATTTTGCTATTATCAATATAATATCTATAATCATTATATGGTCTATTTTTTGTATATATTTTATCAGATTTACTATTTGTCAATTCAATTATCGTATTTGCTAAATTCGCAATACTAATAGGATTAGCATATCCTATATTATATATTTCCTTCATATTTCCATTATTTATTAAAATAAGTAATGCATCAATTAAATCATCTATATAAACAAAATCTCTAATTATTTTTCCTTCATTGTCAAGTTCTATAGTTTCATTATTTAAAGCTTTTTTTATGAATTTAGGTATTACTTTTTCTTTGTACTGATTAATACCATAGATATTATTACATCTTACTATCATTATAGACATATTATAAGAGTTGATAAATGATTTAATAATAAGTTCACACGATGCCTTTGTTGCCGCATATGGATTAGTAGGATTATACATATCAGATTCTTTGTATTTATATTTATCATTTGACTCGCCATATACCTCGTCAGTGGAAAAATAGATCATTGGTATATCCTTATATTTCAATATGGAATCAAGAATTTTATAGGTCGCTATAATATTGTTATCAATATATTTAATAACATCTATATATGAAGTATCGACATGAGTTTCTGCGGCAAAATGTATTATATAATTAATGTCATATTCTTCAAATGTATTTAAAAAATTATGATTTACTATATCATCAATAATTAAAAAAACATTTTCATTTTCAATAATATTACTTATATTATTAATATCAGCTGCATATGTTATTTTATCTATTATTACTAATTTATTTACTTTGTCACTAATATAATTGCAAAAATTAGATCCTATAAATCCACAACCGCCCGTAATCAATAAATTAAGGTTTTTAAAATTCATTATAAAAAGTAATAACATATATCTTATATAAAAAATATATAACATATAAACTTTTACTCGTCTTTTGTTTACTTGTGCCTTTTTATGCGATACTATATTTGCGACATATGAATCTAGCCTTATGGCGACAATCACAATGACATTTCCTGAATCCATTGAGATTCTTATTTGTAATAGTTGGAGATGCATGATCCATTGGAAGTTCAACCCATGGCTTCAATGTTGTTGGCTTGTTGTGTTTGTGAGCTTCACAACAACTACACATTGCAAGTGTGGCCACTTCGGCTTCAGGAGTAGTGTTGATGGGAACGAGATCGAAAGAAGTGTCAATCATAATTGATAGACAAAATAAAAAATATATAACGTCAATTTTTTAATAAAATAGTACATTTCAATTCTCCATAAATTATAGCAAATTGATTACTACATTTTTATTAAATTTATCGATATGTTCACTGGGTATTTTCTCAAACGATACTAGTGACATATTAAAATTAAATTTATCCTCGAGATTATTATCCTTCAAATATTTATTTCTATCTACCTCATTCATTTTAGCCAAATTTAATGCTTTATCTTTAGTAATACCATTTCCTATTTTGGGAATATTATCACTTCTGTCACCAAATATCGCTTTGTAAAGCAAATCTACAACAGGATCATTAAAGCCTCTTTTTTTCAATTCTTTAAATTGCATATTATATACTAATACATTCTTATCGACCAATTGCAGGAAATCATTATCATTTGTAATAATAATTACATTTTTATCAGTAATATTTTTAATGTTTTTTTGAGAAATATATACTATATCATCACCTTCTAGCCTATCAGAATATAGGCTTTTAATACCTAGTTTCTTAATATACTCTCCAAAAATATTGAAAATCTTTTTGTTGAAATTAGTTTTTTGCGTTCTCGTAGATTTATATTTGTCGTATAAATCATTTCTCCAAATATCCGATCGCATACAATCATTACATAATATAATATTATTGATATTTGTTTTCCAAAATTTACAAAGTTTATTAATATCGTTATTAATATGTTTATAAAAAGCATTTATAAATATATCATTTTCTACTATTTGATCTGTGTCAACTTGGACCTTTTGAAACGAAAACCATCTATATGTGGCAAAATATCTGTGAAAAATATAGTAACTGCAATCAATAAGAATAATATTACTATTCTTATCCAAATTAATGATATTCATTTATATATTAGTTATAATATGTTATTTATTTAAATAAAAATATCAATCAATTTTTATTACTTTTTGCCGGCTCTTTTTAGTAACTAAGGTGTCTTTTGATACTTCGTACCATTTTTTTGCTTCTATCATAATTTCCTTCATTTTTTTAGTATCCTTTTTAAGATTTTGCCATTCTGCTCTTACTAAATCGAAGTTCGTCTTATTCGTGTTATTTTTGGAATCGTTTTTAAGAATATGTAATCTATATTTAATAAAGATGTTATAATCGGTGGGATTATTTTTCTCTTTAACATCTTTAGTATCACTATTATCTTTAATAACAGGTTCTTCTTTTTCAATTCGAATAATGGAATCCTTTTTAATCCAAACTTTCTTATTATTTTTAACATCTACAACCCATATATTTTTATCGTATCCTTCCATCGCCACATTAATATCATATCCTTCGGCCGACAAACCATAGTGTAGAGGTGATTTTTCATTACCAGTATAGAACATAGTTGGTACATTGATACACGATTTTTTGACGGACATAATGTTATTTATATTATATTAAGTATTTTAATCAATTTTTATATATTAATATATATGAATATATGAAAAAATTGACAATGAATCACTAGTAACTAAAACATCAAACTTAAAATGTTATTTATTGATACTATTAATAAATCATTTGAATCAATGATTACTGATGAGTTATACTCTGATATTACAATGCTTGAATATATTACTATATTGGAATCAGAAATAATTTCATCTTATAAATTGAATGATAGTGATTTTGTAGATAATATTACAAAAATGTTTGAGAAAACTATCGCAAAATGCAATAAATATAAAAACTATTTAATCAAGGTTCAAAAGAATATTCTAAATGACTATAAAAATGATAGTTGTAGTGATTATTATATTGATATAATTTCTACTAAAACTTTCTATATCGATTCTTGATTTTTATAATTTCTTTAATTAAATTAAGACTCATGGCTAAATTAGATTGGCTTTCTATCCTTATCTATATATGGGTATTCTGTTTATATTTAATCATTTCCAAAATAATTTTCACTATAACATGGTTTTTTTTCAAAATAACATATATATTTGAAGAAACAAAAGATTATACTATTAGTTATAAATCTCCTATTTTTGGCGGACCCGCGTATTTATATGATTATATAACTGCAGGAATTCCAATGCTATTTTGGGGATTTTTGTTTTTTATAATATCATTCTTTATACTTGTTTGTTTCTTACTTTGGATTACATTAAAAGATATACCTATATTAAATCAACTCGTAAAAGGCACGCCTTTCTCAGAATTACAAGATATATTCGATGCCATATTAGATAGTAATTTATTTCCACCCTTATTTAGAACATATAGTCGCGAATTAACAGAATTGATAAAAAAAAGTATTAGAAAAAAACAAGGCAAAAGTGAATACGATTTAGTTGAAAAATTTGAATCTAAATCTAAGAATATTCTTGATAATAGCTTCTATAATGATATTAAAAATTTTTATATAAAAAAAGATTTTTATTATATCAATGCATATAAATATTATAAACACAATACTGACGCCAAATTATGTAAACAATATAAAATTATTACTCCTGATATGAGCGATAATGATATTGGTTCAATAATGGCTGATAATTCTTCAATAAGTCAAAAAATAAATGCTAATGATTTGATATTAAATAAAAATAATATATAATAGAGATAAACTATACAGATATAATGTTGCACGATTTTTATAACATTTACAAAACAGGTTTTACCTATTATGATGTTTTTTTTAATATTACTTTTATAGTATTAATATTAATTATTTCATTGATAATATATTGGGATTTAGTTAATAAAAACTCCTTGGCAAATTCTTCGTGTAATAATATCAAAGAAATAATAGAGCAGAATGCTAATAGTGTAGAACCATATATATATAATATTATAATAATAAAAACCGATACTATATATGATATTAATTATAAAAATTATGCTATAAAAATTACATATAATTTCAAAAAACAGAAAACGGATATCGATATTAAAGATATTAAAGATTTTAATAATAAAAAATACAAGGGAAGTATGTTTGCAAATGCTGATGATTCTGATAGTGATATTCGTATACCAAATGAAAATATAAAAATAACAACATGGGGTGATGATGCTGATATAGAAATTAAATGGAAAGCAATAGATGATAAAATAGAAATAAATAATTTTTCTTCAACAACCCTTGATTTAAATGGGTCATATACCATTAGTGAAGATTGTGCCAGTAAAAATAAGGGTTGTACTTATAATAATAAAAAAGTTTATTATAAAGATACTAATACATTTATAGAGTATTCTGCACAGGATGGAAAAGGATATGAAAATTGGCACCTAGTATATTTTTCTAGCGAAACATCATCATCTAGTACTAAACTGACATTTAAAGTTAAAAAAAACATATTAATAACATATTATGATCTTAGCTCAGGACAAAAAAAAAATATTAATAATATATATTACAGCGAATATAATAAAAATAAATT
>Ga0315315_10001196_pt1 | contig 23620 bp, 19 predicted proteins | sample M140m3416metaG_FD_203699 | JGI IMG/M metagenome (GOLD analysis project Ga0315315, IMG submission 203699) | Ammonia-oxidizing marine archaeal communities from Monterey Bay, California, United States - M1 40m 3416 | ecosystem: Environmental > Aquatic > Marine > Intertidal zone | place: USA...
GCGTTTCAGGTGCCGATTGGATTGCGTAAACCCGTGCGGCACGCTTCACATGTCCGCCATCACAACGACACGCTGGTTGTTTGCTGCAAATTATCAAATGGCCATATTGGCTGGGGTGAAGGATTACCTCGTCCATACGTCACGGGAGAATCGATCGCATCTGTCTGGCGACATCTTGAACAGACATCGTTTCGCTCACTGGCGGATGAGTTTCAGGATGCACGTGAAGCATCTGACATGTTCGACCAGTTTGTGTTGGCCTCTGTTGACGCTCCTTCAGGTGTGACCCCGCGGGAATGTTTCGGCAATGCTGTACGCTGCAGTCTCGAAATGGCCATTCTGGACGCAGCCTGTCAGGCTGATGACCAGAATATGGGTGATTGGATCGCATCGCTCCCGGAAGCGGCTGCAGTGACCAAAAAACGGAACGAAGTTTTCTATAGTACCGTCATCACATCCATGACGGCTCGTAAACAGTGGCTTTCTGCCTGGAAAATGAAACTGTTTGGTTTTGGCCAGGTGAAGGTCAAGGTCGGTACAGAAGGAATCGACGATCGAGCTTGCCTCAGACGCATCCGGAAGGTCATTGGCCCTCATGTCGATTTACGACTGGACGCCAACGAAGCATGGACTCCGGATGAAGTTCTCTGCAGAATGGAACCGTTGTTACAGTTCAACCCGACGAGTCTGGAGCAGCCGGTGCGGCATGAAGACATTACCGCACTGCCGGATATCCGCCAGAATCTGGCGGTTCCCATCATGTTGGATGAATCGCTGTGCAGCGCTGAAGACGGCGAACGGGCGATCACTCAGCAGAGCTGTGACCTCTTCAATATCCGTTTATCAAAGTGCGGAGGGATTCGCAGTTCGATTCGCCTTGCCGCGATGGCAGAAGAAAATGGATTGGGCTACCAGTTGGGCTGTCAGGTTGGAGAAACCGGAATTCTGTCAGCGGCTGGGCGACACTTTGCCTGCAATGTTAATGGAATCCGCTACCTTGAAGGCAGTTACGACAAGTTCCTGGTCCGAGAAACTTTGACTCGCGAGAATCTGACGTTTTCCCGGAAAGGTCGTGCTCCTCGGCTGCTTGGCTCCGGATTGGGAATCAACGTTAACGAAGGACGGATCCGATTGATCGCGGAACGCAAGATGGAGTTGATTTAAAGTCAGACGAATTAACGTCAAGCTGCATCGTACTCACGCATATTCATCAAACACTCGATACCAGGATCCCGTGAAACTTTTTCTCTCCCTGAGATCCACCCTCCTGGGATGTTAACCTCCCTCAATTCGAGCCCGTACTTCAATCGCTCAAAGCTGCATCCTATGCCCATTAACTCAAGACTTCCCTCCATCGAACATCTTCGGGATAAGGCCCGGCGCCGCATGCCGGGCTTCGCCTTCGACTATCTTGAAGGTGGCTGTAATTCCAATATCAACCTGCAACGCAATACGGATGAGATCCGCGACATTCGTCTGCAGCCTTACTATATCCGGGATTATGCAGGGTCTGATCTTCGTACCGAGCTCTTCGGCCAGATCTACGATGCTCCTTTCGGCATCGCTCCTATCGGCCTCCAAGGCCTGATGTGGCCTCGCTCCACCGAGATCCTGGCCAAGGCCGCAACGGAACATAACATTCCATTTATCCTGAGTACCGTTGGAACTGCCAGTATCGAGGAAGTCTCTGAAATCACCGGAGGTAAAGCGTGGTTTCAGCTCTATCATCCAGCGGAAGACGAGCTCAGAGATAAGATCCTTGCCAGGGCCAGCGCTGCGGGCTGCCCCGTTCTCGTTATTCTCGCTGACACTCCGACGTTCGGTTACCGCCCGAAGGAAATCCGCAACGGGCTTTCTATTCCTCCTCGGATGACTCCCCGAAATATCATTCAGATGATGATGCACCCCACCTGGTCTTTTTCACAGCTTGCGGCAGGAGTACCTCAGTTTAAAACAATGACCCCCTACATTCCCAAGGGACTCAGCATGAAGCATCTCGGCCTCTTCATGAACAAGACCTTCTCGGGAAGATTGAACGAGGACCGCATCAAGGCTATCCGGGATCGCTGGAAGGGAAAGCTCGTCGTCAAGGGAATCGTGAACGCAGAGGACTGTGAAAAAGTCCTCTGCCTTGGCGCAGACGGAATCATCGCCTCGAATCACGGTGGACGCCAACTCGATGCAGGCCAATCGACGATCAAACCAATTCCTTCACTGGCCGCATCCTACGGAGATAAACTCACTGTCATGCTCGACAGTGGTTTACGAGGAGGCCCGGACATCGCATGCGCGCTGGCCAGCGGAGCCCGTTTCACCTTTCTTGGACGCTCCTTCATGTATGGTGTTGGCGCTCTCGGTCGGGAAGGTGGCGACCACACTATCTGCATGCTCAAACGTCAGCTCCAGCAGGTGATGGAGCAACTGGCATGCGAGCGGGTCACCGATTTCCCTAATCATCTCGTCTGAGAAGACACGTAGGGCACCCCTTCCATCTTCACAAACTGTGTTTGCGGTCGATGAACTGTAAGCGACTGAGCAGAAGTTATATGTTGCTTCTGTACCGTACCATGCAGAAGTGACGCCATACGGTTACACTCAGATCTTCATTCTTCGCCGCAATCAATCACGTTTGTCCGCCGTGGAGTTTTCTTATGTGGCCAGCAGGTGACCCGACGCTCAATCTTCTTCTGGAGATTCGTGATGGCGATCCGGATGCAGTCAACGCTCTGATTGAAAGACATCGAGAAGCTGTGCGCCGATTCGTACGCATGAGGATGGATCAGGCGATTGCTCAGCGAGTCGACGCCAGCGATGTCGTACAGGATGTAATCTTCGAGGCCAGTCGTCGCTTGCACGATTACATCAACAACCCGGTGATGCCATTTCATCTGTGGCTACGGCAGTTGGCAAAAGATCGCATCATTGATATGCATCGTCGTCATCGAACAGCCCAACGGCGCAGCGTTGATCGCGAGCAGGCAATCGCCTCGCTTGGCAACGACGACCGCTCCACTGCCGATCTCGCTCAGCTTTTGCGAGATGCAGAGTTGACTCCTGCAGTAGCGTCGGTAAGACGCGAGATGGAGCAGCAGTTCCTCGATGCGGTCAATCAGCTCGATGATTCTGATCGTGAGATCATCATGATGCGTCATTTCGAACACTTCACCAGTGCCGAAGCGGCTACGGCATTGGACTTATCGGCTGCTGCTGCCAGCATGCGGTACTTGCGAGCCATCCGACGACTCCGAAAAGTGCTCAAAGATCCCGCAGGGTGATTGCTGCGTTAGATTTCATCACGATTAAGCAGACGCCAACCTGCCTGTGTTCGTAAATGGTTTCAGCATCTACGCGGCATCATCGTGATCATTGAGACAGGTGTCATCCTTAACCCGACCACGGCAATCCTCCCCAACCCGTAGCTTACGGTCTGTTCGGGAGAGACCTGCATACGTTCACGTAAATCTATCGAAACACTCGCGGCCATCTGTCACTTTTTCAATTCAAGGCAAGCGTAGAGCCAACCCACATAAGCTTTATAACTTTCTGCAATCTGTAAACGACTCCGGGCGTCACTGTCCTGCCTGAAAATCGCTTCTCCGCAGCTTTCGCTCAACGGCTCTTCCTTAGCGACCCTGATGTGAAACAACGCATTCACCATGAGGACGACGCGTGTTTAGAAAAGCTGCCGTGAATTCAACAAAACATGCAGAATTCACTGTAGCCCAGGAGACTGGGTATTCTGCGAAATCCCCGAGAGGTTTGCGGCCTGTTTCTCCGACCGCAAAGTTTTCCATCCTTACCGGGACTCAGATTTGTATTGTCACTATGGAAAAGCAAACCGAGACAGAAGTGCAAAGAAAATTGACCACCTCAAATGACGTGGGTAGAGTAGCTGGGAATCTCTTGTTGAAGAGAAAAGGAAACCCATTCCTCACTTCGCCGGCCTCGGCAACATGGTTACTCGCCAAGCAATGGTCCTGTGTTTTTTCCTTGTCACACCGATTGTGATGGCGACTGATGCGGGCACTGAAAACGTTAAGGGGATTAAACGTCCTTCTGACAACGGCATGATATTTGACACAAATGTTCACGTAAATGAACGTCCGTGGGAATTTATTGTGCTCCATCACTCCGCGACAACCAGTGGAAGCGTTGAATCAATCCATCGCGGCCATCGAAGTCGAAAGGATAGTAACGGAAAATCATGGTTGGGGATTGGTTACCATTTTGTGATTGGTAACGGGAACGGAATGTTAGACGGTGAAATCTCTGCCACATTCCGGTGGACGCAGCAACTTCATGGAGCTCACTCTGGTAGTCTGCATCACAATGACCGTGGAATTGGAATTTGTTTGATTGGTAATTTTGAAGAGTTCAAACCCACAGCAGCACAGCGTGATTCAGTTACGCGACTGATTCAATTTTTGTCAGATCAACACAACATCCCGAAGAAAAGGATCATCGGACATTATCAGGTACGTGCCACTGCATGTCCTGGGCGCCATTTTCCACTGAGGGAAGTCGTGGAAAAGAGCGTCACGAAATGAGTGACACAAACCTACAGTCCTCTACAGGACTATTGCCATTAAGAGCAACGTTGAAACCCGTTCCTATTTCTTTTTGTTTTCTGACTAATCCGGAAGTTACATAATGTTTAATCGAGTTCACCGTGCTGACGCTTTCTCCGATGGAATCCATCAGCCGGAATCGAAAACCGATCTGCCTCTGGAACTACGTGAACTAATGGCACAGCAGCCTTCCGTATCTTCCGCGGCGTACGATAGTGACTGGCCAGTATCGCTCTTCGTACCTGAACAATACGAAGACAATTACGCTTACCCGCTAATCGTATGGTTCCACGCTGCCGGACAGAATGAAGGCCAATTGGAATCTGTCATTTCGTCGATCAGTTCGCAGAATTATTGTGGCCTAGGAATTCAGGGCAACCTGGCCTTGTCGGATGACAAGTCATTTGACTGGAATCCAGAGTTGCTGGAACACAAAGAGGTACCGCTGCAAGATCTGCTGAGCGTCACCATTCGACGCCTGCGAAAGGTGTCCCACATCCACAGCGAACGCATTTTTCTTGCAGGAGCAGGTACCGGAGCGGATGTTGCATTGCAGCAACTGGCACAAACACCGGATTGGTATGCGGGAGCTCTTCTGTTTAGCCCCTCGTGTGGCGACTGTTTGGTTGACTCACTGGAGTCATCCATCCTGGACAGCAAGTCAATATTGTGGACAGTCTCTCGAACCGCATCCAGTGAACAATTGGCTCACAATGTGGAAGCCGTCCAACTGGCCCGTCTGGCTGGTGCGGAGCCCGAGCTTCGTGTCACTGAAACAGCTATCGACCCGGAAAGCAGCGACATACGTTTCGTGGATCACTGGCTGCTGACAAAAATTCGGACAGAGACCTTTGCATAAACCGACAAGACAATACGCCCGTTACTAGAATTCGAATGCTGTCGCCTGGCCTTTCATATGCGAGCAATAGCGCTGGGCCAGTCGCTGTGCTTCGCCGGCTGTTTTGAGAATACTGAAACAGGCCGATCCGCTTCCGGTTAAAAGCCCACCACCCGCGTATTCCGCGAGCCAAGACAAAATTTCACGGACATCGGGGTTCAGTTGCTCGGCTGCCACCTGAAGGCGATTGAAACCGTGCTCTCGGATTCCCAATTCCCTGCCAAATTGAAGCTGCTCCGTTATGGAAGCCGCGGACTGTTGTTCATCCGGAAGTTGCATTGAAGTGAAGATCTCCGACGTCGAATTGCCGGTTGGAGGAACCAGCAGTAACCCATAGTAGGGCCCTTTGACCGTAACAGGGATCACCTGTTCACCGCGGCCGCTGCACAAAGCTGCACGGTAGCCGCTCAATAAAAAATTAACGTCACTGCCCAATTTTGCTGCGATCTCATTTAGTGTCGGACGCGGCAGATTAAGCTCCCAGAGTTCATTGAGCATCAGGAGCGTAGTGGCTGCATTACTGGAACCTCCCCCAAGTCCAGCTCGAGTCGGAATCATCTTACGCACACGAATCGACGCACCTCGCATGACTCCCGTTTCCTTTTGTAACGCGCGAGCAGCTCGTGTAATCAGGTTTGTTTCATCCAGTGGGAAATCAACTTCAACAGAGGAATGACTCATCGGGTTACATAACCCCAGTGGTGGCGACTCGGCGAGCGACAGCTTGATGTTCTCATCCGCTCGCTCTTCGACCCAAATCGTGTCACACAGGTTCGTCCGAACCATAATGGTTTCCAGTTCATGGAAACCATCAGCTCGCCGTCCCAGCACTTCGAGGAACAGATTGACCTTCGCCGGAGCCCGACCAACATACGGTTGGTGCCGGCCATTTACAGAACCTGACAAAAACAATCTCCTGAGATTGAGCCGTGAATACAAAAAACTTTAGCTGATATCCGTGATCAGGCACTGATGACAGGCCTGTTGAGTTGATTCGCACGAGCGACCGAATACGCTCCGGTATTATCTTACAGGTGTTTTACCGCAGCTCACATCCATTTTTAAATCTTCGCGATCGAGACAATGACAAACCCCGTCCTCATCAACGGTCAATGGACCGCTTCAACCGGCAGCCGGAACTTTCACGCAATGAACCCATCGACTCGAGAGGAAATTCCTCGTGAGTTCCCGCTCAGCCCATGGGAAGAGATTGACCAGGCTCTCGACGCTGCGGCCGCCGTTTCACGGACCATGCGAAACTGGCCCGGTAGCCGTTTTGCCGACTTCCTTGACGCATACGCCAGCGAAATAGAAGCCCGGACTGATGCCCTGGTTGCAGCCGCTCACGAAGAAACCGCGTTACCGACCTCTCCACGCCTTGCCGACGTCGAACTGCCGCGAACGATCAATCAGCTCAAGCTCGCAGCGGTTGCAGCTCGCAACGAATCGTGGCGTGAAATCACAATCGACACTGCCACCGGTATCCGTTCGATGAAAGGTCCAATCGGCCCGGTTGTTGTTTTCGGGCCCAACAATTTTCCATTCGCATTCAACGGAATTGCAGGTGGTGACTTTGCAGCAGCGATTGCTGCAGGAAATCCAGTGATCGCCAAAGGGCACTCCTGTCACCCGGAAACCACTCGAATCTTCGCAGAAGCAGCCGTGGCCGCGGTCAAATCAACGGACATGCCAGCTGCTCTTGTGCAACTGATTTATCGCACGAGTCACGAAGATGGTTACCGGCTTGTTTCGGATCCTCGCATCGCGGCATGTGGGTACACGGGAGCTCGCGAAACTGGATTGAAACTCAAAAGTGCGGCTGATGCAGCGGGAAAGCCGATCTACCTGGAGTTGTCCAGCATCAACCCTGTCTTCATTTTGGATGGAGTCCTGAACGACCGTCTGGAAGCCATGGCCGATGAATTTGCCGGAAGCTGCCTGATGGGGGCAGGTCAATTTTGCACGAATCCTGGTATGGTTGTCATTTCAGATAACGAGGCGGGACAGAAGTTTGTGAAGTCAGTTGGCGAGCGATTTGCCGCAGCAGTTCCCGGCACAATGCTAAGCGAAGGAGTTTGTCGTTCCTTTGGTGAGAGCGTTCAGATTCTGGAGAAGGCCGGTGCTAAGTTGGTGACCGGGGGGCAGCAGAGCGATGACGAGAGAGTCTGTTATGCGAATACACTGCTTTCGACGTCCGGTGCTGCTTTTCTAGACCAGCCGGAAGTCTTCCAGACTGAAGCCTTCGGAAATGGCTCACTATTCGTACTGGCAGAATCTGCTGAGCAGATGGTTGAGATCGCCGAAAGCCTCGAAGGAAATCTCACCGGCTGCATCTATTCTGATGAAAATGGCGATGATGATGCCACGTACGAACAGCTGGAACCAGCTCTGCGCACTCGAGTTGGCCGACTGCTCAACGATAAAATGCCTACGGGCGTAGCCGTATCTCCTTCGATGAACCACGGTGGCCCATTCCCTGCCACAGGACACCCGGGTTTCACTGCAGTTGGAATTCCGGCCTCGATTCCACGGTTTGCTGCTCTGTACTGTTATGACAACGTGCGTGCCGGCCGGCTTCCAAGAATTCTGCAGGATGCCAGTCCAGGTGCAGGGATCTGGCGAAGCATTGATGGCAACTGGTCCACGGACGCTGTCAAATAGACACTAGGCTGAACATTTGCTGCCTGACCCGCATAATTGGTCCAAAGGTACCGAATTGGGTGACTGTCCGCATCATTTGCTGGCATCGTGAACACGGACGATTCTGGTTAATACTAACGGTCGCGGGACTCGGGTGGCCTGAACGAAGTCTGTAGTGAACGTCAGTTTGACCAGTGGTAAAACCTGCCATATAGTCGAGCTGTGATCTGGTCCCACGCCACGGCATTGTTATGGTCGGGGGATGATACGAGAGAGCTGCTCCGAATATGCGGGGCATCAGTTAACTCGTATTGCCTGAACGGTCTTCTGTGATGAAACGGTTCAATTGCTGGATTTCAAATTGATTCAGAGTCTACCTGTCGCCCCGAGAAAAGGGACACAGGTCATTCAGAGGGATGCTTTGGTATCAGAGTCCCTCATGGAGGAGTTCACAATGCAGGATGCATAACGGAGGACACTGACCTGTCAGGGCAGGTTCAGTTTTGCATGCGAGTGCAAAATCTGGACGAGGGGAAACCAGGTTATGCAACGCTCGATTACCGGCATTTTTTTTGGCGCACTTTGTGTTTCGATCTTAGCCGCCCCGGCGGTCGCCTATGATTCCATAGATGTTTCTGAGCTAACATCCGCTGCTGAGGCACTGGACTTTGGTAAAAAACATGAAGAAGCTCATCGTTATGGCGAAGCACTTCAGCTGTACGAGGCAGCTCTTAAGCGTTGGAAGAATCCGGAGATAAAAGAAGACAAAGATCAGCAGCCGCCTGTAAGAGATTTGATCTACGCTCTTCGGCGAACCCGAGTGCAATTCGGAATTGCCCGGCGTTACACTGACGCCAGTTTCGACAGAAAAATGCTCACCCAGGGCCGCAGTGAAGCTCTGAACCTGCTGGAAGAAGTCCTCGCACGTATTCAGCTGGAATACGTGAAGAGAGTTTCGGCCACAAGATTTATCGCACACGGAACTGAGAGCTTCTACATGGCGCTCAGCAATCATCGATTCATCGAACAGCATCTCAAGTCAGCCGATTCCAATAAAATTGACCGAGTTAAAGGCACGTTGATTCGAGACTATTGGAATCGCCGCGTTGGCAGTCGCCTGGAAGCTCGGTCTGTGGTCACAGAAGTCTGCGAACTCGCTCACCAGGAACTGGGGCTTCGTGGCTCAGTCGTGATAATGGAATACATCTTCGGCGGCTGTAATGCTCTGGATGTGTATAGCCACCTGCTCACGCCGGATCGTTATGGTGATCTTACAGGGAGCATCCAAGGCGAATTCGTCGGAATCGGAATTGAGATGGTTTCCGAACCTGGAAAAGGGATGAGACTCGTTCGAGTTCTCATGGAGAGCCCGGCAGAAGAAGGTGGACTCAACGCTGGCGACCACATCGTGAAGATCGGTGGCAGAGTCTGCCTGGACTATTCAACTGACGAAGCGGCTCAACTGCTTCGAGGACTCAGTGGAACCAAAGTGAAGCTCGGTTTTAAAGATCCTGATGGCAAATATCATGAGAATGACTTCAGACGACGAGCCGTTCACGTCCGCAGTATTACTCGCGCCCTGATCGTTGATGAAGAGAGAGGCATTGGTTACATCAAACAGAACGGTTTTCAGAATTCCACAACTCAGGAACTGGATGACGCTCTGGCCAAACTAGAAGCCAGAGGGATGAAGTCTTTGATTTGGGACCTGAGAGGCAATCCTGGCGGCTTACTCGATACTGCCGCCAAGGTACTGGAGCGGTTCATCGACACTGGCGTACTGGTGACAACCAGGGGTCGTGCCTACGATCAGAACCAAACGTTTCAGGCCAGAAACACTAAAACGCATGACTATCCACTGGTCCTGTTGGTTGACGAAGATAGTGCCAGTGCCAGTGAAATAGTGGCGGGAGCCATTCACGACTATGGCCGAGGAAAAATCGTTGGTCGTAAGACGTACGGCAAATGGTCCGTCCAGAGCATTATCCACATGCCAGGTGGTACTGGTCTCAAGCTAACCACTGCCAAATTCTATTCGCCGGATGACAAGAACTATGCGGGAGTCGGACTGGAACCGGATGTCGTCGTTGAGGCGCACGAAACCCTGAAACGCGGTCGCCGACCGAATGAGGTTCTGGAAGATATCCGTGGAGATGCTGATGTTTTCCAGGCGATGATCGAGCTGGAAGATCTGCAGGATCGCTACACGCAGAACACCAATCGCTAATCTTTGACCGGCACATTGGTGAGAGCCTGACTCATCGTCTGTGGAAACGATAGACACTCCGCAAGATGACACTTCTGGCGATCCAAAGCAGTATTCCGGAATAGCCACCTCTCCTGATGGAACGTCCGATTCGGCTGGTCCCGATTGACACCTGCCCCTGCAATCCATCCGCTATACTCAGCTGGTCTTCCAGCCGGAGCACAGAAGAGACGAGATTAGACATCTCGGATATCATTGTGGCTACTCCCGTTTGAGTCTTTGCGTCAAATCACGACAATCATCCAAACATTCCGGGGGCCGCGCCTGCCCTCAACAAATCTTCTACGTTGGCAGATCACTGTCACTGATTTTGATCGAACGCATCCTATGGCCCTTCAAACCACTGCTCTCAATCCTGTGCAACACCCTGGTGAAGACAAATCTAATCAGCTGCGAGCTCACCTGCACAGTGTCGAACCGCTTTGCCTGCGTACGCAGACATCCAGTCTGGCGATTATCGCTCGCAGTTCAGGCTCTTACCACTGGACGACCGAAGGCCGCAAGCTGGCTGATTTTACATCCGGGGTCCTCGTCGCCAACCTTGGCCACAACATGGCATCATGGTGGCAGAAGCTGACTAGCTATCTGGAATTAAACCTATCCGAAACGACCGACGGAAAAGAATTTCTTTCGGCAACTCCACTCACAACGTACAACGCGGGCTGCCCTATCGAAGTTGAAGCCAGTGATCGACTGCTGAAGAGTCTTCAGGCTGAAAGGGGTGGGCAAAGAATGGAACAGGTGTTGTGGGCAGCCAGCGGTAGTGAAGCAGTGCAGAAAGCACTCTGGATCTGCATGGCTCGACGACCTGACAGTGACATGATCCTCGCGACTCGAGGTGGTTTCCATGGAAAGAAGGGACTTTCCGGAGCGGTCACTGGTAGTGAAACCGATCCAGAACGAGATCCTCGAGTCCGTTTCATCAGTTTTCCGAAAGACGAATGTCGATCGATCCAGCGACGTTCTCAACCAATCGATCTTGAGCTGTACCGAAATGAACTGCAACAACTGGCCAATGAGTTCGGTGACCGACTGTGTTGCCTCATTACGGAGCCGTATCTGGGAGGTGGAGGATCATACCATCCTCAACCCGAGTACCAGCAGTTGCTGCAACGGTTCTGCCGCGAACACGACATCGCGTACATACTGGACGAAATCCAGGCGAACTTTGGGCGAACCGGTTCGATGTACGCGTTTACTCACTATGGTGTCGAGCCGGACATTGTTCTGCTTGGAAAAGGCCTTGGAAACGGTATTCCGGTTGATGCAGCTGTCGGACGATCCGATCTGTTTGCGAGACTGGACTATGGTGAAGGCTCTGATACATGGAGTGGACATCCACTGGGTTGCGCTGCAGTTTTGGCAACTCTGGACGAATTCGAAGCACGCCAGATTATCGCTGGAGCGAAACCTTTGGCCGATGCTATCGAGGAAGGATTGACCAAACTGACCGAACTACCGGCGGTCGCCGCTATTAGGGGCGAAGGAACCGTTTGGGGTGTAGAATGTGCCGGCATCGGCGATGCAACCGCATCTGAAATTGCAATGCAGGCAGTCGAAGCATGCTACTTAGGTAATGCTGTGGGTGATGCCATTCATCTGCTTGGCCCATTGGCAGGATGCGTTATCCGTATTGCCCCCCCTCTCAACATGCCGGTAGATGAAGCTCGCCACTATCTGCAGGTGATGTATGACATTCTGGCTACTTTACCAGCGGCCAATTGATGAGCGTGAACTCAGTTTCAGCGGATCACAGGCAGTGACCCTTTGTCACCGCTGAGAATTCAATAGCCGACCTAATTGGCATGAACCGGCCGCAAAATGCTGCGTCGGTTGGAGTTTGGACCTTTTTGAACGGTTGCAGCGGGTTTTCCCGGGTAACTTTGTGGCATATGCCTTGGCGATTCGCCGATGGAACATTAAACTAGGTTTTTCGATTTTGAAATACGGCGCTTGGTCTGCGCTTGGTTACTCACAAATACTGGAGGATTTTGGTGGTTAAGCTGCGTTTGCGCGACAACGAAAATGTCAATGATGCTGTCAAGCGATTCCGTAAGCTCGTCGAGCACGCTGGAATCAAGAAGGAAATGCGTAAACGCGAGTTCTTCGAAAAGCCAAGTGATGAAGACCGACGTAACCGTCGTCGAGCTATCATGCGAGCACGACGGGCGCAAGACCAGCCGGTAATTGGTCGTTAATCAACGGACCACAACGCTGGCCGGAATTTGAATATATCACGGGGTCGTCGCCTATTTGAGGTGACGATCCCGTTTTTTATGCGTGGAAATACTAAAAAACGGGTTCAGTTATCTTGAGGCACTCGCAGCCAATGGCCGCCCCTTGACACGGCATTTCCGGCTGCAATTTGAGTCAAAAACCTCCATCGACCTTCAACCGTGCGACCAGTATGGTTGTCACCCACCATGAGGAGTACACATGGCCAACACGGAAGCCATCCTCCGTCCATTGACAGAAAACGATCGGCACGCCACAGGTGAGCTGATCTTTTCGTCTATCAATGTGTGGTATGCCAATCATGGTTGTCCGACGATGTTCACGTGTGAACCACAGGACGTTGAGATCTTTTTCGATACCTATAACGATCTCACACCCGGTTGCTCGATTGCTGCCGAACATCCGGACACCGGGGTACTTATGGCATCGTGTTTCTATCACCCTCGTGAATCACACGTCAGCCTGGGGATCATGACGGTGAGTCCCAATCACTTTGGTTGTGGTCTGGGGGCAAAACTGCTGCAGCACATTATCGACTACACAGATACCAACGGGTTTCCAGCGCTGCGGTTAACTCAAAGTGCCATCAATGTGGATTCATTTTCGCTGTATAACAAGTACGGTTTTGTACCTCGGTACAGCTATCAGGATATGATTTTCAATGTGCCGGAAAACGGTTTGAGCGTATCACATCCCGGACGCGATCGAGTTCGTCCGGCAACTCTGGACGATGTCGATGCCATCGCCGCCGTCGAACAGGAAGTCAGTGGACTCAGTCGAAAGCCGGATTATCGATACTGCATTGAGAACGCCCGAGGTTTATGGCGAACCAGCGTCATCGAATCCAACGGTGGAGATATCGACGGATTTCTAATCTCGTCGAATCATCCGGCATCTAACATGCTCGGCCCCGGCGTGAGTCGAACCCAGGACGACGCCGCGGCGTTGATCGCCGCAGAGCTGGATCACCACAAAGGACGAATGCCGGTTGCGGTAATTCCTATGGAAAAAACGAAGCTGGTCCGGCAGATGTACGCCTGGGGGGCCCGCAATTGCGAAATGCACTTCTGCCAGGTGCGAGGAGAATTCCAGCCGTTTAATGGTGTTAATATGCCGGCATTTCTGCCTGAATCCGCCTGACACTTCGGTGTCAGTTCACGCTTTACTGGTCATGGACGCCTCCACCAACATAAGTCGGTGGCAGCATTGTGCCTCAGCGTGACTACTTAAACGAATCATTTGCCGATGCAGAAGCTGCTGAAAATATGGTCAAGAATCTCATCTGTCCATGTTTCCCCCAACATACTGCGGAGTTCTCGCAAAGCTTCCCGCAGGCCGATTGCGGTAATTTCGTCTCCCAAATTTCTCGTTGCTGAGTCCACCGCAGAATCAATGCTTACGATTGCCTGCTGAACCGAATCGCGACAACGTGCACTGGTTGTTGCCAGAAGTTCGATTTGGTCGGAATTTTTCTTTGTCAGTGTATTCGCGATACAGCTGCGCAGTTCATCCAGTCCCACCCCCGAAACGGCACTGACACCGAGTGTTCCAGGCTGAGCACTTTCTGCAGGAAGACGGTCGATACAGGTCACCAGGGAAAGGCAAGGCGTCACTTGCAGACTGTTATCATGAAGCAGCTGATCGTTTGCATCTTGTTCGCTGTCGTTGAGATCTGCGGCAGCACACCAAATGACTAAATCCGCAGCATTCAGCTGTTTCTGTCTCAAATGCTGAGCCGTCGACATGATTTCGTTGGAAGACTGATCCCAACCCGCAGTGTCTACCAGCTCCACAGTTAGACCACCGATCGTGATTGGGCAGCTGAGGTAATCGCGAGTTGTCCCGGCCACGGTTGAGGCGATAGCCAGTTCCACTTCCGCCAGTCTGTTAAACAGCGTGCTCTTGCCAGCATTAGGGAGTCCGGCCAAAACAACAACCGGACGGTAACCTGAGGGAAGTCGTTCCTCCGAATCACTCAACAGTCCTGCCAGAATGTCTCGCGCTTGCTGGAGTCGCCGGATCATTTCGGTGGACGAGATGAACTCAATATCTTCTTCAACGAAATCCAGACCGGCTTCAAGATCGCCGAGGATCGCGATCATCGACGTCCGTATTTCCCGGAGCTGCCGCGTCAAACCTCCTCCAAGTTGAGTAAGAGCTGTCTGCAGTTGCTCATGATCGGGAGCATCGATGACTTCAACTACAGCTTCGGCCTGCAAAAGATCAATACGCCCATTCAGGAATGCTCGCATCGTGAACTCACCACGTTCAGCGGGTCGGGCACCAGCTTCAATAACAGCCAGCAACAGAAGTTCCAAAATTGGCGGTGAACCAATCACATGGAACTCCGCCATCGGTTGCCCCGTATAGCTGCGAGTATTTGGCCAAAGGAACACGTGAGCTGGCAAGGGTGCCCCAATGCATTCGGCTTGAACGTTGCCTGTGAGTCGCAGGGGAGGCCCGGACGAAGGCACATCGACGTGCAATAGCTGACTGACCAGCAAGACAACATCTTTACCACTGACTCGGACGATTCCGCGAACGGCTGATCCGGGAGGAGACGCAACGGCAGCAATATTGTCGTCCAGGTCAAATGGCATGACGAATCAGTTAGTCGATTGGAATGGGCTGTATATCAGCCGACTACATTGGCAACGATACCGAGGCTACTTTCCTTTTCTTCGTTTGCCGCCCTTTTTGCCGGCCTTTTTACCGTTACCGCTTCCGCGATTCTGTTCGCTCTGTTCCTTAGCAGTTTCCGCTGCTTCCATCAGTCGTTGCATGAACCCTTTTGGCCGATTCGATTCTGACTCATTCTTCAAAGATTTTTGGTTCTTGATTCGCTTGACTGATCCCTTGCCAGTGTCGAGGTCTTCCGAATCTTCTGCGGTAGCCGATTGATCAAGCGAATTACTGCCGAGCAGTTTTCGTTCGCCGATACTCCACAAACTAGACGCCACAAAGTAGATACACAGACCAGCCGGAACATGCCAAAACATGACTGCGAAGAAGATAGTCATTACGTTCATCATCTTCTGTTGCATTTCCTGCTGCTCGTCCGTTGGAGGTGGCATGAACAGCTTTTGCTGAACAAGAAACAGCACCACATTAATGCAGGGCAACAAGTTAAAGTCCTGCCCCAGAACAGGCAGAGTGAACGGCATACGGAACAAGGCGTCCGGCGCCGCCAGATTGTCGATCCAAAGAAACCCCGATAATCGCAAATCGACAGCTGTGTTCAGACACGTGTAAAGTCCGATGAAGACCGGCAATTGAAAGAACAGCGGCAGACAACCGCCAAGCGGATTAATGTTGTGCTTACGCCATAGCTCCATCTGAGCCTTCGCAAGCTTCTCTTTGTCATCCCCGTATTTCAGTTTCAGCTCATTGATCTTTGGTTGCAGATCTTTCATGCGAGCTGCACTGATGGCCTGCTTACGCGAAAGAGGGAACAGACAACAGCGGACCATGACTGTTAACGAAATGATCGCCAGCCAGTACGGTAATCCAAGACCGTACAGAAAACTGAGAACTGAATGCATTCCTCGAGCGATAAAACCAAAGTACGATCCGTAGTCCAGAACCTGCTCTGCTTTAAACGGTGGAGGATCCAGTAGAGGACCATGCTTTGGCCCGACAAACAGCGAATAACTGTGTTTAATGGAATTCCCAGCCTCCAAAGTTCGAGGTATCGAGGCCATGCGGAACGTGATGTCCGCCAGAGTTGAAGTCTTATTCCCCTGCAGAAGGATGGGCCAGACTCGCTCAATCCATCGATCTCTGCTCTGCTCTGCTATTGAGCGTTCGTCGGCCAGAGCAATCAAAGCGGCGAAGAACTGGACGTCGACTCCCGCATAGCGTACTGGCTCAATCCACTTATTTTCTCCTTCACGCACAAGATCGCTGATCTGCTGATCGGATGCACCAGGATGAGTCTGCTGCTGTTCAGTCCATTCCGCCTGAACTTCGGCTGCGGTGAAAACATCGGAACTGCTGTCTTCGAGGAACTCCAGCTTGATGTCGCGGTATTTCCGAGTGTGTTCTGTGTTTTCCAGAATGACTCCGCATGGCCCGAGGATTTCATACTGCGCCTTCTGAGACTGATCCGACAGATTGCGAATAATCAACTCGCATTGCACGGTGTAAGCCGCTGTTTCGCTGCGAAAAGCCTCGATCTTCTCCGACGCTTCTGCCATGACTGGCTCAACACGATAGGTTTTTTCGACCTCGATCGTGCGATTCGGGGAGACATAAGCCAAAGTCACGAAGTCTTGTTCCTGACTGCGGACTTCCCAATCGATTGTTTCCAGCGACATGCCGGGGCCGTGTTCCTGCAGCTGCTCATCGATCACGTCCAGCGATGTACTGAATGTCTGGTGAGCCGTCCCATTATTTCCCAAAACCTGCACCTGCTGAGTTCGATCAGCAAGATCTTTCATACGGGGATCTGCAAGCCGCACAGAAGTTACAGCAGCTCCCTCAGTCGAAATATCAACTTCAATCGCATAGTTGCTCAGCGGATCCAGTGACCCCAAAACGATTTTCTGGCGAGGGTGAACAACGGTTGCAGACTCCGCCGGTTGCGAGAGTTCTCGAGCAGAAACGATGCTGCCATTATCTGCCGATGTGATCGCTGCTGGTTCGGCTGGCTGAGAATCATCAACGGGCGCGGCGTCAGCGGCTTGCGGAGCCACCTCGGCCTGACGAGCTGGTTTTGGCAGCTTTTCTGCGACGAACTTTTGCCAGATCAGGACAAACCCAAACGACACGACGAGAAAGAGAAGAAGGCGTCGAGTTTCCATCGTGAGCCTGTGTCAGAATCGCCTGCATTGGCTGTCAACGAAGGAGTGACAACAGCGGCAGAAGAGTGAAATTGTTGGATGAAAGAGCGGCAGATTGACGCCTCGAATACGGAGACCATCAAACAGGCAGGACAGTCAATCCATTCTGCCAACAATCAATCTGGCCCACCAAATGTACTCTTGGCTGGGCATGTGATGCCGCCGAGAGAATGCCGGAGGATATCCAGCAAACGCCAGCTCTTGCAGTCCGGTTCAACTCGTTCTCAGGAATGCGGGGCATTTCCCGGATTCATACCGGAAAACCCACGCTTCGGCGGCATTATGGCTGCGAGCAAGCGTATCCGGGAAACACATTGCCCCATTGTGCAGTAACACAAAAGCCTGACTTCTTGGAAAAGTCAGACTTCTGTGTGTGCCAGATTGGCAATTCGCCGTAGATCAGCGGTACCGAGGTCAGCTTGCTTTGGATCGACTGGCCTCAATCTCAGCGTTTTGCTCTTCAAGCATTCGGTGTACTGTCAAAATATCCAACCCGCCCATGTAACTGTCGCCATGTCGAGGCTGGGAACGCCGCACCTCGTAGCTTTCCTCATTTGAGCGGGGTTCTGCCTGACCGTCTTCTGCTAATTTATCCATCTGTTCACCGTTGTCTGTCGTCCTATTTGTAATCACGCTTGTGGTCTCCGTTAACGATTCACAAAGGTGAGATCGCAGCTTTAAGGTCAGATGCCCTTGAAGGACAGAAAAACTCTGAAGGGGCTTACACTCCAATGTATCAGCCTGAAAATGCAGGTTGACTTCATGATTCGCTTCCCTCGCTGATTTCTTCAGCTGTGCCCAATTTTCTACACACCGTTCGAACCATGAGGTGGGTGCAGTGCGTGCATTACCGGCAAAGCAACCTGTTTGGATCCAAGAAACCAAGACTGAGGGTAAAAGCAGCCAAAGACTCAATCCTTAACGCCCAAACTTGGGACCTCGCGAAACCTGCAGCTGCACTTCAGTCGCCGTAAACCACGGAATGGCGACATACGTTTATTCGTTGCCGGCAAGTGAAGCTCCCGTGGCGTTTAGCAAATATTTCGTGCGAAAAACCTGCCGTATTTCAAACCCCGCTTTTCACTTACTAGCCAGTAACGCCGCAATACGTTCTCAGACACCTATTGCCTTGTATTGGTTCACTTTTTTTGGCTGCGACACCAAGCTCAGAACATGCGATTTAGCCGTTGTGTTTTGTGCAGAAAATAGGCTCCGGCACTTCCAACTGGTGGACAGAGCTCGACGCTGATGTGCTAGTTTTTACTGATTGTAAGTTCGATTTCCTTTCGGACTGGCCGATAGTAGCGGAGTTTGAGGATATCCAGGTCCTGACTTGCTTGAAGCCGATAACTTGTAGCCGCACGTAAAGCGTGCTGTTCGCTTATTAAATTAAAAAAAACGGTGCCAGCATGCGAATGATCGATGTCAAGCAGGTGCGAAATTCGGTTCTCAAAAGACGAGACCTGTTTTCACGGCGGAATCAACCACACACGAGCTCGAGAATAAAGTAAGAGAAGAACCGGCAATACAACCGACTAAAAACGAGCAAATCTATAACGTTACCCTGCAATCATCTTCACCTTCGTGTGAAGCACTCGCACAAAGAATCCGGACAACGGCACTCGTTCCTTTCCGATCTCAGATCAGGGCAAAGTGATGAGCCAACTGCTCTTCTGATTTCGTAGTCCTCTCACATTTGGCGGTTCAGAGGCGGACCCGCGCAAACCGGCATCTCTCGCCGCAACTGTCTCCACCGATGCATGCCTGACCGCTATGTAAGTGTCTGCACAATAGCTGGCAGATGCTCGAGAAGGGATTCGGTTTGCTTCACCTTGACTACCCTGGCTTCAGGCCACAAATTCTGTGCTGACGCCACGATTATACATTTCTGAGGGTGGTTCTATGTTTCTGTTCCTGAAGCCCCTGCGTCTCTGTATGAAAGCCTTGGCCGCACAGTCAGCCCCCGGTCAACTCTCTATGGGACTGGCTTTAGGTATCCTTGTGGGTCTGGTCCCCAAAGGAAATCTACTGGCCATCGCCCTGGGCATGGTACTCGCGGCCTCGCGAGTCAATATGGGAGTCGCCGCAGCTGCGATTGTCTGCTGCAGCCTGGCTTCGCCGCTTCTTGACCCAATCTCGCATTTTATCGGTAGCTGGCTGCTCAAATACCCTCGCCTCACTGAATTCTGGACGTGGCTCTACAACCAACCCATCGCTCCGTGGACAGCGTTTAACAACTCGGTTGTTCTCGGCAGCCTTATCGCTGGTCTGGTCCTGATGTACCCAGTTCATCAACTCAGCCGACCGCTCTTTGAAAAATACTCCGCATCCGCCGGGCGATGGGTAAAACGCTTCTGGTTGACACGAGCACTCATGGGTGCCGAATGGGCAACTCGCGTAGGATCCATCGAGTAAACGCTGCCACTTTGATGCGGGAGCCGATCGGTAACCAGATCAGCAGTGACTAGTAACGGTTAGTTTTAAGACAATGGACGAGTGGGAGAATCACTGTGCGATGGAGCTGGCTGATCCCCCGATTGATTATCGTCGCCTTGATTTGGTCAGTGTTCGCATTCGGCCTCGATCCGTGGCTGCGGTATACGGCTGTGGAATCAACCCAAGCTATCACCGGAGCCAAAGCTGATATCGGGGCAGTGACAACCGGCTTGTTCCCTCCAACGTTCAATCTTGGAAAAGTAGCTTTGGCCAGCGTCTCTTCGCCAGGAACTAATCTTATTGAATTCGACAAGATGCAGTTTCGACTCCAAGGACAATCGTTGCTGCAAAAAACTTTTGTTGTCGAGGAAGCAGAACTCACCGGCGTCCGCTTTGGCACGATCCGCAATGATGACGGGCAACTGGAGATCCTCTCCGATCCCGATCCCGATCCCGATCCACCAACCTGGCTTGAGGAAAAACTTCAGAACATCGGCGATGAATGGCTGGATCAGTTAGCTGTGGATGTCCGTGAACAACTGGATCCCAACACCCTGAAAACATGGCGAACAGGACAGGCACTCAGCATTAAATGGGAACAAAAAATAGAAACACTGCAACACGAATCCAATTCCATCAAGCCAAAGGTCGACAGACTACAGCAGCAGCTGGATGCAGCGAAAACGATGCGTTCCGTTCAGCAGGTGCAGGAATATCTTCAGCTTGCAGGTGAAGGGGAGCAACTGTTACGGCAGACCAATCAGATACAACAGCGAATTCAGAGGCTGGTGCCGGAAGTGCAGCAAGACTTCCTGAGACTTGATCAGGCTCGTAGGCACGACCAGGAGCAGGTCGTACAGAAAATTCGCCAGCTGAAGCCAAATCCCAGCCGTATTACAGAATCGCTGGTCGGGCCTCAAATGTACCGCCAGCTCAATGAAGTCCTCGCATGGATGGAGTTCAGCTCGAACTACCAGAAGAAACTGCGTAAACAAACAAGAGTCGTTCGCTATCGCGGCGAAGACGTGCAATTCCAGCTCCGCAATGCAACACCTCGTTTTCTATGCCGGCGAATGAAACTCAGTGGTGAACTATTTCTGGATCGCCAACTAATGCCTTTCCATGCATTACTTACTGGAGTTAGCTCCGATCCGGTATTGCTCGACCAGCCAATGGTATTCCACCTGAGCACAGCCGGAGACAAACCTCTCCAGCTGGCAATTCGTCACGACGCGACCACTGATGTTCCACGAACGCATGTAATCGCAAAGTTTCACCAGTCTCAACCACAATCTCTAAGAGCGGGAAAATCCGCTGGCGCCGTACTCACAGCGCGACTCGCTGATCTCAAGTGGTCCGCGCGCCTGCTACTCATGGGGAGCAACATCAACGGACAGATCCAACTGGACTCAAACCTGAACAGGGTGGAATTCACGTCTGCCACTATCTCGCCTATCATGCAAAATGCAATTACCGATGTACTCCAAAACTCGAAGACTGTTGACGCCACGATTCAAATCACAGGAAATGTCCAGACTCCCACGGTGGAAATCAAATCCAGCCTTGGCGAGAGGATCGCCACAGGCTTGCAGCCAGTATTCACCAATCAGGCTCAACAGGCGAAGACGCTGCTTTCAGCGAAGGTGGCTGAACTGGCAAAGGAACAAAAACAGCGACTCAGCATTAAACTTAACGACCGATACCAGAGGCTAGTCGCCGACCACAAGGCAAGGCTGCAGCAGATCAACGGAGCCCGGCAATTGCTTGTCAGCCTGCAATCAGGACAAGCAAGCGCTACCACTTTGTTCCGTCAGGTCTCCGGGAACGGAATCCTGTCAAGCAACAAGGAAAACCAAATTCATCGGCAGGTGGAACAATCGCAAAAGTTGCTTCAGGGATTTGTTGGCGAAATCTTCCGCTAACAGAAACGCACCTGGTTCCCAAAGCGTCTACAGGACACTGGTGACCGTTGATGTCGAACACGCATTCAAAACACAAGCCAATTGTGTGCAATGAGTTAATGCCCCTGCGCTAACCGATGGACGGAAATGGCGTCATTCCGAGCCTATCCGGAATCCCATCCAAGGAACTGCAGCCCCGCTGCGGAATATTCAGTAGCGATTATCGTCTGTCTTCGACTGTCGCCGTATCGCATTCTGGTACGTCATCCGCCGACGCTGCGTCTGCGTATCGCGCGACAGGAATCTTCGGGCCCTTCATGGCCGATTCGGTAAACTGCTCCATACGCATGAGCTGTTCGCCCAGCGCATTCAGGCGATGCGAGACATCGTGATTGTTCTGTTCAATCCCACCCGAAACCAGATTGATCACTCCAAGAAACAGCAGCATTTGCGCGACTGTCGTCACCAGCCAACCCGTCGGGGTATATTCAGAATGTCCACCGAAGTGTCCGTAGATCACAATGGCTGTACCAATCGTCAATCCCAACACCCCGATGTAGGCAAGAAACTGCCCGGTAAGCGATGTGAGGCTCGATCGTTTCGGCGCCGCTACTGAGAAGTGAGGGCCTAACATTTCGCTGTTGTCGCATGCTTCGTCAACAAATCGTTGTCGAGCCCGATGCTGACCACGAACACGCCCACCAACTTCTGACAAATCCTGCACGTCTTCTGCAGTATCAATACGATGCCGGTGCATAGCAGGAGCAACCTGTGCACGCGGATCTGTGGCCGTTGAATCATCAATTGAGTTCGCCAGTTCTTCAGCCTCTGAAGGATCGGCTGGCCGATCGATGCGCAAATTATTTTTCATAGCGCCCTGTCCTTCTTCGGGAGTCCCTGACCGCTGGTCAAACCCGGCCTCAGCCGCAATGCGTGGTTTGACCATTCGACGTTTTTGGGAAGGCCGCGGTAAATGCCGACGCTTTGCTTTCTTCGTAGATTCCGACCCGGCCAATTCCGCTGTTGTCTCATCATCCTGAAAATCTGCGGAGGGCACAGAATTATCGGATTTCATGATCGAGAGAGAAGACACATCCGCAGGAGTGACTTCGGAGTTTTCCTGCTCAGTAAATTCCGGGGAGTTGCCGCATGACTGCGGCCCATCCTCAATTTGTTCTTCCGGCAATGTTGCAACTAAACTCAGAAAACCGGAAGCGTCAACAATGGACTCATCGGATTCCGATACCCCTGCATCCGAGTCCGCTGTTGGCAGATCTTCCGACGAATCTTCGTCGAGCCTGAATGTTGGCGACCCGTCAGATGCATTCGGCTCTTCGACAGACTGCTGCTCACGCCTGATGGGTTCAGAAATCGGTGGAACCTGTGGAAAGCTCGAAATTTGATCTAACAGTTCCGTGGACGACCACTTTTTCAGGATCTCGCGAGCATGCTGGACGGCTGCCGTTTGATTCGCACCATCGCCCAAAAAGGCATAACAGTGCGGACAACGCAATCGACCGCTTTGGGGATCGACTTCAGCGGAAACATCCGTGCTGCATTGATGGCATTTCATAGGTTTTTTCCGTTCTGCAGAGCAGGCAGATGCCGAAATTCTACCCATTCCAATTGAATTGCAGCAATATCATTCCTTCAACCGGGAAACGCCCGGAGCACCTGTCGCCCCAGCATTTTCATTCGACCGATCCCAATCTCGCCTTGGCCGCAGCTAAAATCCAAGCCTCGGCTCGGGTTTCGCTGCAGATCATATTTGTCCACCCGTTCTCAGCTATTGCCAACGCGTACCTGGGAAATTCTCGCGTTGGTGTCACAGGCAA
>Ga0315315_10001197_pt1 | contig 23614 bp, 15 predicted proteins | sample M140m3416metaG_FD_203699 | JGI IMG/M metagenome (GOLD analysis project Ga0315315, IMG submission 203699) | Ammonia-oxidizing marine archaeal communities from Monterey Bay, California, United States - M1 40m 3416 | ecosystem: Environmental > Aquatic > Marine > Intertidal zone | place: USA...
CCAAAATAGGTTTCATGCCAGCTAAGGCAACTTTTTGATGGGAATCAGCAATGTTCTGTCTTGCATTTGCTCTGGCAACTCTATTTTGTTCTTTTAATTCAGTCACCAAAAAATAAACTGTTACAAGCACTGTAAATGGACCTACAGTCTGGAGAATCAGAATAATATTTTCGAAAGTCACTAGTAAGCTATATGTGTATTTTTATTACTTTAATATAAGGTTTTTTTAGAAGTCGGTAAAGAAACTTATGGATATAAAAAAATATTTCTCAAGTATAATAATCGCGTGCGCCCGTAGCTCAGCTGGATAGAGTACTTGGCTACGAACCAAGGGGTCGGGAGTTCGAATCTCTCCGGGTGCGCCATCGTCTAACATTAAGAATCTATGGAAAACGATTTATAGAAACTGGTCCAAGTAGTCCCGAGGATTGTAATGATGTATTGGCATTATAAGGATTGACTATTGTCCAAATTTTTCTCTCTTCTGCTGGAAGATGCATATCTCCAATAATACGGTTGACCCAAGTATTAACAATTTCAATTTCTACCTCATTTATACCTTCTTTAACTAATTCAGAGATATTGATTTGATAAGGCGGCGTCCATAAACCACCAGCATATACTCCATTGATTTTAACCTTCGCCATAGCAGTAAAATTACCCAAATCAATTAAAACCCTTTCATTATCTGATAATGCTTTCAATGTAAAATTATTTGAATAAAAAGCAGTTCCCGAATAATACTTAATAAGTTCATTATCCGAATCAGTCCAATCAATTAAATCGGAAAAAAATACTGCTTCTTTTGGTCCCCTTTGGTCTGGATCAAATGTAACTTTCCATGGTGAGTTAATTTTTGTAAGGGTTTCATGTATGGGGTAATTTGCATCGATGCTTGTTGATATTGATGTATCTGTAGGTGTTCTAAAAACTACAAATACGCTTTCATAAGGTTCAAGTTTTAAAGGGACCGCTGTAACATTCTGTTTCATATAAAATGCAGGTAAAATACGACGTTCACCAGTAGTTGGGAGCCATAATTCAGGTAACATATTGTTTACTCTAAATTCTGGTGTAATAACTTGAATCTGGTTTGTCTGGTTTGTAAGAAAGTAAATTTCTTGGCCATCAACTGCTCGATGTCCATAATGAATTGAATTATCTTGGGGTAATTTAACATCTGGAACAGTTCCAATTAAATCGAAAGCCTCTGTCATATCCATGCCATTAATAATTAACCCCTTACCTACTTTACGAGATTTAATATTCACACCATCAACGTTACCCCATAGCGACTCTGCTATACTCTTAACTTCAATGTCCGCCTGAGGCTGGTTTTGTAAGCTTGGTGAACGACTTGGCGGTGGTCCAAGTATAAATGCACCTTCATGGACAAGTTGATTGATCTTGGTCAGTAATTCAGGACGCATTGTCTCTAACTTAGGAAGAACCATAATCTTATACTGCGTCCCATGTGGCAAAGTGATCAAACCATCTACAACAGTCATATATTTCATAATGACTTCAGCATTCATGTAATCAAACTGATAACCTATTGGAACTACAGGGTCAGTAATACCAGTCATTTTTGGAGTGTCTTCACCAATAAAATAAGCAATGTCAGCAACATTTATACCTTGTTGAAGCATAAAATTATTACGTTTAAGATATTGTATATACACATCGATTTGTGAAAACCATGTATTTTTACGGTTAAATTCGGTTCCAAACCAAGCATTCATACCAGGCGATTTGTTCTCATATGGTTGTGTAATATAAACATGGAGTAAAGTATTGTTGATACCCACTGCAAAAAAACGATCTGCACGTTTTTTTATGATACCGGGGTAACGAAAAAAAGCCTTGCTACTGGAAGTATTTGACTCTGCTGATATCTTTAATTTTCCATAAATGTGGCCGGCTGAGGAAGCTGCACGGTTTTCTACATCACCCAAGGTACCTTCGCTCCAGAATTCACCACCTAACTCATCAGTTTGTCCTCCATACATTAGGAATTCACCTGGGAACCCCCAGTGTCCATAATTTTCAAGCCATGTAGTTAGATTATGTTTATTGCTAACTTCTCTTAATCCTCCTACATAATCATAAGCAATTTTATTGGCGACAAGGCGACGCATATCCCATAAAAATCCATCTGATGCTTTCTGGCTTCTTACTACTACACCTTGGTAAACGGGCAAATATGGTAAAGGGTCATAACCATAAACCTCTTCAAACTCTTCAAGAAACCCGTCAGTAAAATTTTGTGCGCCTTTTTCATAACTATCAAGAACAACTACTTTAAGTGATTTTCTATCTGCCTCAGGGATACGTTCAAGAAGCTCACCAATATGACCATAAAAATGAGATTCAACATGTTTTTTACTCATTTTATCAACCTCGTAACCAGTTGCCTCAGGTGAAGCTGGGCCATTTTTAACTCCCGTAGGTGTCATACCTGATCGCTGAATAATCCATTCACCTTCAGGAACATCCCAATCTAAAATACCATCTGAAGATAAAAATTTACTAATATTAATTACCTTTGAAGGGTCAACAACTAATGCCTTACTATCTACAATAGCTTGTTTTCCCCATTGGTATTCTTTCCAATATGGTAATGGAGATGAGAACATTTTTGCTAAGGTCTTTTCTGCATATCTTTCAACGCGGGGTGTTTCAGATATTGTAATTTCAGCAATTCCTGATAATTTTTTATTTTGAGGATAAACCCATTCATTTTGTGTATTTTTATAATCAAAAATTAGTCGAAAATCATTTGCAATAACTTTAGGAAAAGAAATCACAACAGGTGCCCATGGTATAAATCCCACACTTATATTAGAGTTTGAACGGTCTATTTCAAAATCTTTAATATTCACAAACTCACCGTTATTGTTTTTAGCTTGAAATTGAACATTTGCCTTCATCGGAACTTCTATAGTAGAAATAGTAAGACTTCTTGCTGTAAAAAGATCTTTGGCTTTTATATCAATAATAAATTCTCCTTCGGAGGGAAATGTAAAACCTGTTTTAAGGTCACCATCAATGATTTGAGACAATCCTAATATTTTAGAATTGGAATAAATGTCACTATTTGAAATATCCAATACACCATTACCACTAGACACAGCAGGATATGCAATAACTCTAACGTCTTGAAAAATTTCATGTGGTTTTTCTAATCTTTCAGAAAACTTTATTGGTCCAGTTATTTGTTTTTCCGAACTAATGAGATAACGCATAGCATTATCAGATGTTACCCATGGACCGCCAGACTGAGACCATCCTGGCGAATTAAATATACCAATATCTATATCTAGTTTGGTTGCTGTTTTAAGGGCGACATGTATTATCTCCCACCACTCATCAGTAAGCATTTTTACATTACCGTATGGAACATCATCAAGTCCAATATTTCCAATAAATGCACGATTAATTCCAACCGCTTTCATTGATTCGAGATCACGCACAACCCCTTCTTTAGAAATATTATCTGATATCCAATACCAGTAGACACTAGTCTGTATGCTCTCAGGTGGTGAAATAAAATCAATATCAAGTTGATGTTTTTGGAGATCATTTTTTTGAGGTGAATGTGTCCCATCACTACAAGCTACTAATAAAAAAATAAAAGCTGTACAAGTTAGAATTAATTTCAAAAATTTTTTCAATCTATTTTTAATAATAATTATCATTTATGGAAATTTTTTATTAGACTTTCAACCCACATGTCAGCAAATTTGTCATTACCTATTTCAGAAAAATGACATTGATCAAATCTAAATTTTGTATCTGTAAGCAAATCAGTATTTGGTCCCTCAAAAATATAATCATGATCAGTTATGAGTTTGCGTTGAATATCGGTAAGGGATTTATTAACCGGCATGGCAGGAGTGCAATAACTTGCTTGAGAGAGATATATGGGAACTTTTATTCCATTATCATTAAGAATATTAACGAACTCATAAAAGTTTGCATAATAGAGATCTACTTTATCTGGATTATTATCAGACTCACCTTGATGATATAGAATTCCATCAACCTTATTAAAATGATTGAATAATTGATTGTAAGTATAAATGAGATAATCTAAGTAGTGACCTCCTTTAAGTTCATTTATTGATCTTCCACCCCAACCAGTATTGGCAAATACGACTTGAGAAAAAATATTTTGATCAACTAATTTATTACCAATAAGTCCCCAAACCGAATCACGAAGTCCAGTTGTTCCCAGAGATGGGTTTTTATATTCATAAACATCACCAAGAAAGAATTGATAAACATTAGGATAATTATCGAGGCTTACTAGTCCATGGTTTGCAGAATTTGACTGACCATATGTTATAAATATACCAGTTCTTTCATCCATTTTTTAATAAGTCGTCTATCACACTTTTATTTATATCATTTAATGATTTGCACCCAGTTAATGTCATAGCAACAATCATTTCTTTGTGAATCAGATCTATAGCATGTTCAACTCCAATCTGTCCTTTAGCTGCGAGTGCATAGACCCAAGATCTTCCTAATAAGACAGATTTTGCTCCTAATGCAAGCATACGAACAACATCAAGACCAGAGGTTATGCCGCCATCAACCATTATATCGAGCTGATCTCCAACAACATCTGCTATTCTTGGTAAACATTTTGCAGATGATAAAACACCATCTAACTGTCTTCCTCCATGATTTGAAACAATAAGTCCATCAACGTGCATAGCAGCTGCTTGACGTGCATCTTCAGGATCTAAAATACCTTTTAATATTATTGGGCCATCCCAATTATCTCGAACAAATTCTATGTCCTTCCAAGTCACTGTGGGATCAAAGTTATTACCCATCCATGCCATAAAATCCTCAAGACCACTATTCTTTTTTAATAAAGGTGTTACATTTCCAAGCTTATGAGGCATTCCAAATAATCCTACATCTAACGCCCATGATGGTTTCATCATGGCTTGAGAAATCCTTTTAATGTTTCCAGACAGCCAGCTTTCTCCAGCAAGCCCTGAATGATAGTCACGATAACGAGATCCTGGAACAGGCATATCAACAGTAAATATTAATGCTGAACATTTAGCTTCTCTTGCCTGAGTTAACAGATCAACCATAAATGATCTATCTTTTATCATATAAAGTTGAAACCAAAATGGTTTATTTGAAGCATTAGCAACTTCATTTAAAGAGCATACTCCTACGGTTGATAAAGAGAATGGTACTCCACACTTTTCAGCAGCTCTTAGGGCTTGACATTCTCCTCTGCGAGCATACATTCCTGCCAATCCTACCGGACCCAATGCAACAGGTAAATTATAAGTAGAGCCAAATAAATTTATTTTAGTATCAATATCAGACGACCCGCGGAGAACACGTTGTCGTAATGAAAGAGCTTCAAGATCTTTTAAATTTTGATGTTTTGTTACTTCTGAATATGATCCACCGTCTAGATATTCAAATAAAAACTTTGGAAGTTTCTTCTTTGCAATTAATTTATAGTCTTTAACGCAAGCTGCTTTCATTTGATACCTTCAATTTTTTTTTGCCACAAAGATTTATATAAATTTAGATTATTAATATTAGATGAATCACATTTTTTTAATGATAATAATACTTTTTTTGACCAGTTGGTTAAATGTGCTGCCCCTTTCACCGTTCCAGCTTCATCATTTGATACATAGACATCTCTATCATCACAAAGTTGTGCAACCATCTGACACAGCCATGGATTTTTTAAAAAACTTCCAACAATTATCACATCACCCTTAGCCTCTAATTCATTCAAACAAATGCTTATCATGAGTGCACAGTAGATAGTAGCCAACCCAGCACCATTTTTAGGAGTACCAATAATTTCTGGTTTATAACTTCCAAATGGTCCATTTCCTTCACTAAAGCTAGGTAGCGCCATTACTCGATCCTTAATAATTTGATTTATATCATCCTCTGTTACTTCATGATTCTTGTCTACACCTGTAATTCTACAAATTTCTTCATATTCTCTTCCCCCCATGAAACGAATACAAGGAACTGGACGACCTTCAACATTAATATTAGCCAACATATCTTTTGATGAATCAAGACATTGAAGTGATTCTTGGCTAGACATGCAGACTACCCATGTTCCAGTTGAAACTATACAAAAATCATCATTTTGTCTTGCTAGCAAGAATCGCAAATAGCTTGCATTACTATCATGAACTCCTGTGTAGACTTCACAAGATTTATCAAGACCAGTTATATCAGCGATTTCATCAGAAACAGTCCCTAAAACATCCCATGCTTTAGTAAATGGTGGAAATAAGTTATTCCAATTTTGGCTATTTACAAGAGTAGAAAATTTTTTTGTTATTGGTTCCCATAAATCAGTGTGGCAACCAATTGAAGAAATTTCAGATGTAAGTTTTCCAGTCAAAAGCCATGACCAATATTGAGGATACATTAACAATGCTTCAGATTTATTAAACTCTTCAGAGAAATATTTTTGTTGCCAAAAGAGCTGTCTACCAAGATTTAATCCGATGGGTAAATTCGGAGAAAAGGTTTCATTAAATGAAGGTCTGTTTTTTTCATATTCACTATTGATGGAATCCAAACCACTCCACTCATAATCCATGATTGGTAATACTAGTCCATTATCTGATGATGACTGATTCACAAGTGCTGCAGTTGCACCATGCGCAGTAACAACCAATGCACTAATTTTGAAATCGGATGCACAAGATTGAATGGTTGTTAGTATCCAACCCCATATACCATCAACATCAACCCTATCATATAAGGCATCTTTAACGACTTTATTTTTTTTATTAAATGAAATTATGTGATTGTCAAATTTATCTAGTGCATGTATTTTTACATTTGTTTTACCAATATCGATAACTACACGAACTGCGCCACTGTTAATCATTTAATTATCGCTTAATATTTATACTATCCCTGATGAGCTTGGGGAGTTAGAGACAGGTCTTTTCGACTCAAGTTTTTTCCGGTAATTAGAAGTTCTGTAAGTGCTTATTGGATCAATTGCGCCACCTGATCGACTTCTGTACATTTCTAAAATTGGAGAGACATCGGTATTATATGCACGCTTTAACTCGTTTAACGCCATTAAAGCATCATTATTGGTCTGATATTCATGCAATTTAACACGATCAACCAATAATGCCTTTGCATATGAACGCTGCACTTCGATAGCAGAATTAATCAAACTCTCTATTGGATCTGTTACATTGTGAGACTGATCTAGCATATATGCAGGATCAAAATCTTCAACCCCACGATATTCAGCATCTACTAGTTCATTTAAAATTAAAAACTGTTGAAAAGTATTTATGCTACCGCTATCAAGATCATCATCACCATATTTACTATCATTAAAATGAAATCCTGCTAATTTTTTAAATTGAATTAAACGAGAAACAATCATCTCAATATTTACATTTGGGGCATGATGACCCAAATCAACTAAAGATTTTGCTTTGGGGCCTAATTCCATTGCGCATAAAATACTAGTTCCCCAATCTTGTATAACAGTTGAATAGAATGCTGGTTCAAACATCTTATGTTCTATAAACATCTGCCAATTATCAGGAAGAGATGTATATATTTCTCGAGAGCTGTCTATGTATCTTTCTAAAGCATGGGCAAAATGTTGTTGGCCAGGTAAATTACTTCCATCACCAACCCAAACAGTTAAAGATTCAGAGCCGAGTATTTGACCCCATTTTATACACTCTATATTATGTTCAATAGCTTGATCGCGGATTTCTTGAGAAACATTGCTTAAACTTCCAAATTTATAGGAATGTATTTGTCCAGATTGATCTTGAAAAGTATTGCTATTTATTGAACCAAAAGAAAGATCAAAACTATTAGCATAATCTTTAAGCTCATTAAAATCATCAACTTTATCCCAAGGAAAATGAGGTGAAACCATTGGGCAGCATCTAACTAATTTATTAATTACATTACAATCTTCTAATTTTTCAAAAGTATTTCTTGGTTCTGCAATTCCTGGAAAACGTGCAAATCTTGTTCCGCCAGTACCAGTACCCCAACTTGGAATAGCAATTAAGAAAGTCTCTAACTTATGAATAATTTCTTCAATATCTAGCCCTCTTTCATGCAGTTCATTAGATAGAAAGTCATATTTTTTATCAAGAGACATTGAATGATTTGAATTTTCACTTAGGATTAATTCTTCGTTAATTATCTCAGACATATTTCACCATAAAAAAGCTTATCATCTAGTAAATGAAGGTGCATGACCTGCATCAATATTAATAATATTACCAGTTGATTTAGAAGAATCTTCTGATGCAAAAAAGTATATTGCTTCAGCAACATCCTCAGGATAAACATTTTTTTTAAGCAGACTACGTTTTCGATAATGCTCTTCGAGTTGATCTGTATCAATCTTATATGCAGCTGCTCTTTCTTTACGCCACTTTCCATCCCAAATACCAGAACCTTTCAAGACAGCATCAGGATTAACAACGTTGCAACGAATACCATATGGAGCTCCTTCAAGAGCAACTGATCTTGATAGCTGCAGTTCAGAGGCCTTGGCTGTGCAATAAGCTGATGCATTTGGTGAAGCAACCAAACCGTTTTTACTAGCTACTATGATAATAGAACCGCCAAATGCCTGCGCTTTTAAGATTTTAAAGCCTTCTCTACACACAAGAAAATATCCTTCTACCAATATTGAAAAATTTAAATTCCACATTTCAACACTAGTCTCATCAAGTGGCGCCGAACTCGCCATCCCTGCATTAGATGCAAGAATATCAAGACCACCAAATTCTAAACAACAAAACTTAAATGCATCAAAAATTGAAGATTCTTTGGTAACATCACAAATAACGCCCCTAACCATATCCTTATTAAAAGCATGAGATAATTCTGAAACTGACTTTTCTAATGATTTATTATCAATATCAGCCAAGATTACACATGCACCCTCTTGTAACATCTTGATTGCAGAAGCTTTACCAATAGCACCTGCGCCACCAGTTATAAAAGCTACTTTTCCTTCTAAACTTTTTGGAGCCGGCATGCGCTGAAGTTTCGCTTCTTCTAATAACCAATACTCAATATCAAATGCTTCCTGTTCAGGAAGTCCTATATATTGATCTGTCATATCAGCTTCACGCATAACATTAATAGCGTTAACATAGAACTCACCAGCAATACGAGCAGTGCTTTTATCTTTTGCAAAAGTAATCATACCTATGCCAGGTATAAGGTATACCACAGCATTTTGGTCTCGCATAGGTGGGCTATTTTTTCGTTTACATCTTTCATAGTATTTTGAATAAAATTTACGGTATGATTCAACCTGACTGGCTAAACTGCTAAGTGTGGATGTTAAGGATTTATCAAGGTCCTTTAGATCAGGATTAAAATTAATCACAAGGGGACAAATTTTTGTGCGTAAAAAATGATCAGGGCATGATGTCCCAAGACTTGCAAGCTTATTAAGTTTTTTTGAGTTTACAAATTGCAAAACATTTGGGTCATCAATGAAATGACCAATCTTATTTTGATCAGTAGTAATTTTACCACGCAGATGAGGCATTAATTTAGATACAACGTCATGCCTTTGAGATTTATTTAATGATTTTTTATATTTTATTCCACCAAATGGTTCTTTTGTTTTATTGTTTTCAAACCAATCAGCAGCTCTTTGAATAATAGATATGGTAAGGTCATAACATTCTTTAGAAGTATCTCCCCATGTAAATAAACCATGTTGTCCTAATATAACCCCTTTTAAATTTGGATCAGATTTAGCAATTTCTTCAAGCTTCAAACCCAAATCAAAACCAGGACGCTGCCACTCTAACCAGCCCAAATCACCATCAAAAATTTTCTTAGTCATCTTTTGACTATTTTTCATACAAGCAATAGATATTATTACGTCAGGATGGGTATGATCAACGTGCTTATTTGGAACAAAGGCATGCAATGGTGTATCAATACTGCTAGCTCTTGGATTTAAATTAAATGTACAGTGAGGAAATAGGTGAACCATTTCATCTTCATGTTTTAAACCCTTATACAATTTTTTTAAGCTAATCAATTTATCCATATATAAGGTTGAGAAACCATCTAAATTCATACTTCCTAAATCCCCACCAGATCCTTTAACCCATAAAATATTTTGGTTTTTACCTAATAGTAAGTCTGGCATATCAATTTTTGCAGAAGTATTACCACCACCAAAATTAGTAATTCTAAGATCTGAGCCTAGAAGATTGGACCTATAAAGCAGAAGTTCAGGGTCACTCATTTTTGAGGCTAACTTGTTATTCCATTTGTTTTCAAGTTTTTTAGCCATATATTTTCCCCCTTATTCTGTGTTTTAAAATGAATATTAATCAAACTTAGGTTTAATTTGATTATACCGTTCATTATTTCATTTACAATCATATTCAATCATATTGAAGGTATTGAGTGACTTTTTTTTATATGTAAGAATGAAAACAATCTAAAAATTTACTTTAAATACATGTATTTTAGAAAGCAATACGGCATAATCATACAGGGCACAATTCCATCAATTTAATTTAATATGTTAGAAAAACAACGCCATCTACTAATGTTAGATATGCTAACAGAAAAGCAATTTGTAACTGTTAAAGAATTTTGTTGTGAATTAAATGCATCAGAAGCAACTATACGTAGAGATATAATTAAACTTGATAATGAAAATAACTTAAATAAAATTCGTGGCGGAGCTGAATCAAAAACTAATGTAAAAAAATTTATTGAACCACTTGCTGGTTCTATTTTTCATGCGAATCGAGAACGACAATCTGAAAGCAAAATAAAAATTGCTCAAAAGGCTGCGGAACTTTGTAATGACAACGAATCTATTACAATAAATGGTGGTAGCTCTACTTTTATGATGGGAGAATTTCTAAAAGATAGAAGAATGTCAATTCTCACGAATTCATTCGAACTAGCTCACTTTCTTGTAGAGAACAGCGAAAACCAAGTTAGTTTACCTGGTGGTGAAATTTATAGAAAACAGAGTGTAGTACTTAGCTTATTTGAACAAGATATTATCAACAATTATCATACTTCAAAAATGTTTTTAGGAACTCCTGGTATTGGTGAATTTGGTGTTATGGAATCTGATTTATTGCTTATAAGACAAGAGCAGAAATTAATGCAACTTACAGACCAGCTTGTAATATTGGCGGATAGTACAAAACTTGGAAATCGAAGTAACTTTGTTCTTTGTCCTCTTAATAAAGTGGATATTTTAATAACAGATAGTAAAGCTGACAAAAAACATCTGCAACTTTTTGAAGATAATGATATTGAAGTAATTATTGTAGAAGTTAGTAACGAGGCTTAGGACAACCTAAAAACCTCATTTAGCTCTTCTGATATTGGACTGTGATCTGGGTTGGATGGCATGATATCACTCATATATTTCCACCATTTCTTACATATATCTGTTTCAGCCAAATCATTCCAATTTTCTTCACTCTCAATTTCAACATATGCAAAAAGTTGACTAGATTCTGAATGTAAAAATATAGAATATTTAGACGCTCCATGATTTTTCAATGTAATCTCAAGTTGAGGCCATATATCATTATGCCTAATTCTATATTCTTCATGTTTATCAGGAAAAACCGACATCACGAAAGCTTTTCTAATTGGATAATTTCTTAGTTTTTTAATCATTAAAAATATTAAAATTATTTAAGCCAATTACTTTCAATTCCTATAATCTTGCAGAATTTTTCCAATTTATCGCCTATATGACCGATTCCTATTGCGCAATGATGCGAAGGACCGCCAATGGACCATTCATTCATAAATTTTCTAGCTCCCATTGGAAATTTATATCTACTATTTGTATTACCTATTGCCAATATAGGACCTTCAACTGATTCACCTTCAACAAACTGAAGTGAGATATCACCATTTTTATGCTGAACAACAGATAGAACAGTTATTTCTCCATGTTTTACTGTCATTTGAATTGATAGACCTTTTCCAGGTTTTCCATGATATACGGGTAATGGTACTAGAGAAACTTTACCTTCTGAAATCGCAATATGTGCAGGCCCATCATGTCCTAGATATACAACATCATCAACATAATCTGACAAGTAGAATTCAGAAAATGAACCGCCAGCTCCAAAAAGATCCATAATCTTCATAGCTTGAACATTTTTAATTTCACACTCGCCAGCACTAGGAACGTTTCTTCCTGTTAAAAGTGTATTACCAGCTATGAGTGAAGTTACGATGTTTTCGTATTCGCCTGTACCTTCATAATAATAGGCTAAAGAGCCAAGATTATGCTTTTTAATTAGCTTATCTAATGCTACAGAGGTTTTAGCTGCTCTCTCTATCTCCAAAGGATCACACTCTACAGATACATTAAATTTATCATTAAATTCACTAATTTTCTTTTTTAGATCTTGTTTTGAAACTGCTTCCCAGAATTCAAATAATTCGCACATTTCAAGAATTTCAAAATGATTTCCAAATACGGATGATTGTTGAGTAAGGTCACTATAAACATCAAGCATTCCGCCATAATAATTCCCCAATACTCCAACACGGTTAGTGCGCATAGCCAAAGCTACTTTTGCTGCATCCACCCAATCACCTATCTCCTGCCATACATAATCTTCTTGTAAATATCCAGATACTATTTGGTAATCAACACCCGCCCTATTAAATACGGATGATAACTCTGGTAAAGAGCAAGATTGACAATGTTCAAGCCAAAGTCCAGTCATTTTTCCTCTATCACCAAGAGCATTGAAAGATTTATAGTCTAATTGAGCCACGGGCTGTAAATTTAATATGACAATAGGAACTTTAGCTTTTTGAACAACAGGCAATACGGTTGATGATAAGGCGTATGTGGAAACAAAAAGAAAGATAATTTCAACATCGGATTGCTTAAACTTTTTTGCAGCAATCTGAGCTTTTTCAGTATTATCAACCATACCTAAGTCGATAACATTTACCTCCATATCATTTAATTTATTGTTGATTTGGTTGTGGTAGTCTTCTAAATTATCCAATAATCCATCAAATTGATCCCAGTAAGTATCAAGTCCAATAGAAAAGAGACCAATATTCATAAAACAAATAAATTAAATCTAAATATGTTCATTAATTTAGCTTGCCAAAGCATTAGTTGAAAGTGTATTGCCCCACCCAATGACTATCATACTAAGTATTAATACAATCAAACCAGCAATATTCCAATTATATGTTTCTTTGCTAACACTACTCCATTCTCGAAGTGCTAACGCCCAAAAAGTACTGAAAATTATTATACTAGCCATATGGAGACTCCAGCTAGAAAATTCATATTCCCCCATTAAGGTTGTACCCATACCATAGAAGAAAAACTGTAAGTACCATGTGGTGCCTGCAATGGCGCAAAAAATAATATTTAGTATTAGTGTAGATGAGTTAAGTGAAATTGAAGTACCATCATTTGCCTTAGATGTTCCAAAAAACTCCATCCATGTATTATTTTTATAAGATAAAATAGCGCACCAAATTAAGTTGACAATAAAACCCCCAAAAAAGACTACTATCAAAATTGGTAAATTTTGCCAAAGCGGCGGCGCTCCAACCTCAACTGATAATTTAGCAATTGGTTCACCTGAAACAAATGCATAGGCCATAAATGAACTCATGATTCCTGAAAATAGCGCTATTAAAGCACCTTTAAGATAACCAAATTCGTTTGTATTGAGGTTTTCCTCTTTATCAGATAGTTCTTTTTGTTTCATAATCCCAGATTTGCCACTTAGTGTTATTCCACATAAGCAGATAAAAACACCTAATAACAAAACTTGTCCTGAGATTGTTTTAACAATATTAAATAGTTCTCCACTGAATAATGGGGGAACTAATGTACCAAGAACAGCACTAATACCAAGCACTAATGGGTAACCCAAACCAATTCCAAGATAACGAAGAGTCAATCCAAAGGTAAGGCCACCTATGCCCCATAACATTCCAAAAAAGAATGTCCAGAGAATTGAACTAGACTCAACCTGAGATAATATTTCTAAAGTCTGAGGAACTATAAGTAAAGCAAGCGTCCATGGAGCAACTATCCAACTAAAAAATCCACCAATAATCCAAAATGTTTCCCATGACCAGCCTATAACTTTACTAAATGGAATATAAAAACTTGCGGCTGCTAAACCTCCAATAGCATGCAGGAGAACTCCAAGAAAGGGAGAAGATTCTATTGATAGTATTGCTTCCATATTTTTTCCAGCAATTTAAAATTTTGTTTCAATAATCATAGATGATTGATGGTTCTTGATTATACATCTCATTAATGCATATACAATCATTTTCAATCATAACTAAAAGCCTATGATTAATCATAAAATTATTCATCTTACAAAGCAGCATACTCTATAAGATTCTCAAGTTTGGTATGATTTATCTTCCAGCTTTTCATTCTTATGCTGTCTTGATGAAAATGACCATTAATCATAGTTCCATAAGAAAGATATATTATATAATTGTCGCCATCTTTCTCTACAATAGCTTCAGGCACCATGTTAGCCTGCCAACCTTCGTCTCCTTCAATATATCCAATTGATTTCCAGTCTTTTCCGTTTAAAGAAACCGCTAAAGTAATTTTTCTCTTTCCCCATCCTTCTTCAGGAGCTTCTGGATGAGGAGGATCGCCAAACCCTAGATACAAATCTTCAATCTTAACTATATCTGGATTAGGAAAACTAATTAATGCTTGATTATCCATCCCACGCATAATTTTCCAATCATTTTTATCCATAAAATTTGAATCATTTTCTCCGTACAACATATCAAAACTATTCTTTACATAGCCATCGAACCATATTTTAAATTTACCATCTTCAATCATCAGGGATGGACGGTGATATGAACCTAATTCGTGCATATAATCACCCTTATTAATAGGAGACTGTCCCCATTGTGGTTCATATATTAAAATTGGTTCCTCTGACTTTATCCATTCCAAGCCATCTTTAGATATTGCGCCCATTATCACGCTTATATCACTATCAGTATCATCTAAATGACCAAATGGGATACCGTCTTTGTTAAAACCAGTTGCACTGTAAGCCATATAATAAGTGTTTTTATATTTAACTACAGAGGGATCCCCATTATGCCAATTATCATAATTATTTATTCCTCCAGAAATTACTGGAACCCATTGTTCTACGGAATCATCATTTGTCCATTTTTGAGATCCATCTGAATTATTACCACTATAAATTAACCAAGGTCCAGTTAAAGATTTTGATTTAGATGCATAAATAGCATCACAACCTGCATAACCTTTATTACATTGATCTTTTACCCAACCAAAAAACCAGCCTTTGTATGGATAGTCGTTATCTTCTGGTTCATGATTTATATGTAAGTTGTACATATTTTCAAAATTAGTAATTAATCTATCTCCAAGTTGCTTCCAATCATCTGTACTATTTACAGTAAAGCCAAATTCAAGATCATTTACATGATTCTTACAGGATGAAAGGAAGATTATGATTAGAAAGCTAAATAAATGCTTCATTATTGAGTCTCTTAATTTATTTTTAAGATTTTAACCGGGCCAATCAGACCAGATGACTGCAATTCATAGGGCTTATGTTTGATATCACCAAAGTCAGATGCTTCATTTAGGTATGTGGTAAATGTATAACGGCCTGCTTTGTATTCCTTGCCTTCTAAAAGGCCTGATGGCCATTTAAGAGTTCGTATATCTTTATCTTGATCTAAAGTGTCACCAATCAAACGATTTTCCCAAGAATTAGCAACCTCAACAGTCAAGATATTTCCTTTATGTTTGAGAGCAACTCCTGCTGGTACTCTCCAAGGTGATGTCCAAGCAATACCTAAATCTATTCCATTCAGAGTCACATTAGCCATCTCATAAAGCTCTCCAAGTTCAATCATGTAATTAGCAGTCAGATCTGTTTGTTTTGGTAAATCAAAGATCTTTAAGTAATTAGCTGTTCCAGAGTAGTATTTTACGTCTTTTTCAGGATGATCTTTCCAGTCAACAAGAGTATCAAAATTGATTTCCTCAGGACCTCCTCGATTAGGATCAAAACTTACAGACCAAGGTCCTTCAAGAATTTTTATAGTTTCAAAAATTGGAAAATTTATAACATAAGATGGTGCATCTCCCTGATCGTTTCCAAATACTACAAAATAGCTTTCATTTCTTTCAAACTTAAGTGGAATTATTGTATTCTCACCGGTGTCGTTGAAATCTGGTAAATTTCTTCGTTCGCCTGTTTCTGGATGCCATAGTTCAGGTAACAATCCAGAAACACGAAAGTTAGCGTCTACGCTTATTGGTATATTTGAAGTATTAGCTACAAAATAGATATCACGATCTACTGTTTTTCTATGCGTAAACCTAACAGATGCTTTGTCGACTGTAAAATCTTCAGATACACCTATATCTTGAAGCAGACTAGCTGTATTTGCATAAGATGGATAAAACTCTTCACTATCATCATCTTTATCATAAATATCTTGGCCCCAATAAATCGTTCCCTTGCCGTAGCTCCTCTTTGTTAGAGATGATGGCAATTCAAGACCGCCCCATAGCATAGTTGCAAGCTCGATTACCCTTGTGTCACTATTAGGATAATTTGACAGACTTGGAGATTTGAAAGGAGGATTACCAACAATAGTTGCACCATTTTTAACAAAATATATTATTTGCTCAAGGGTCTCAGGAGTCATAGTATCACTCTTGGGGAGAATCATAATCTTATAACGCGAAGCATTTTTGAAGACAATATGTCCATCTTGAACAGTAGCTTGATTGATTAGAATGCGAGGTGATGCAGCATCAAACCCATAACCCCTTTTATCCTTTAACAATCCTTTACCCGATAATGCATCTACAGGTGGCCAAAAAATATGAGGAACCCCTTCTGGAATAAGATATAAAATATCTGAAACTGTTACACCTTGCTGCAAAAGATAAGATGAGCGACTAATATAATCATGATAGGCAGGAAGCATACTCCACCAATTCTGATGACGATGCCAATTTGAGCCATGTGGCCCCATAGCCATACCAGGCAATGCATCATCCCCCAACGGTTGATGTTGAAATGTATGAAATATAAAGTTAGTTACACCAAACGCTAGCGCCCAGTCGGTCTGGTTTTTCATTTGTCCTGGGTATGCATGAAAACGATTAGGTATAACTGAGGTGAAAGCTTCTACAGGAACTTCTGACTTTCCCATTGTATGAGCAATACTTGTTGCCTCGATACAACTATAAAGGCTATCGACTAGATCACTATTACGGTAATCCCAGAATTCACAACTAGGTATATCTGCAATAGACCCTAGATCAAGATTGCCAGCTGGATTCATATCATATGGTTGATTTGAATATTTCATGTCATATTCATGCGCCTTAGCTTTAATAACTTCTGCATAATTATCAATTACTAATTCTTGTGAAGTTTTACGTAAATCCCAAAGAAATCTCTCTGTTTGTTCTAAACTCTCTACTATCATTCCTAAGTAGGCAGGATAAAAAGATTTTGGATCATAACCCCTACGTATAATAAACTCTTCTCTAAATGATTTTGACCAATTTTGTGAGCTCATTTCCCAGCTATCTAAATGAATACGAGTCCAACTACTTCCAGATTCTCTAGAACCAATTCTGTCTAGTAATTTTTGCTGGAAATTATCCCAATGTTTTTCAAAAGATTCTGGATTAAATTTATCAGTTTCAAAACCGTGTCCTGGTGTAGGAGCCGGTCTTGTAGTCTGGCCTGTTGTACGAGAAATAAAACGTAAAATTGTCCAGTCACCCTTTGGAAATTCCCACTCTAACATCCCGTCATCTAACATTTTGTCTGTTAAATCAATAATCTGATTTAAATTAATAACACTCTTTTTTTCTGGTTCTATATAAGCAGCATCAGATCTAACATAACGAGGAACATGTTTCCAAATAGAGTAAGGTTGAGTTTCTTTTAAACTTTTTAAGTCAATTTTATCAATAACTTGTGTATCTACAGGAGTAGGAAATGCTAGAACAGCAACATCTTGATACCAATCATCACGAACTGATTCTAATTGTTTGCTCATACCTGCAAAGTAATTAGGTTTTGGTGGTTTTGGTACATCAAGTTTACTCTTAAATTTTATTGGGCCCGAAATTTCAATAGAATCTCCAACTAGATGCTGCATTGATTGCTCGGGATCTACCCAAGGCCCGCCACTCCCTGCCCAACCAGGACCTGTGCCTAAAATAAGTTCCATGCCAAGTCGTTTAGTAGTTTTGACTGCATGTACAAAATTATCTTGCCATTCTTCGCTCATAAAATTAACTGGCCCTCTAGGCACACCAATATTCACCTCAAGAAACACAACCTTTCCAATGCCAACTTTTGCCATAGCCTCAAGATCAGCGGTCATTTCATCACGATTTTGATTACCATCCATAAAATACCAATACACTCCAGGTTTTGTTTTATTGGGTGGATTAAGAAAATCTTTAGCTAGATGGTTTGATTCATCTAATAACTCTATAGTTGATATTTTTTCAATATTGGGTTGGCATGCAACAATTAAAAAACTACATGCCAAAATTAAAAAATTCTTTCTCATCTCTATAAGCCTCTGATTTTATAATGAACTTCTTTTACTCTTGCCCACATGAAAGCAGAAATAAAATAAATAAATGTAAATAAAAATAACATTAATTTAAATTGATCTATATCACCGCCACTATATGCAAAAAAAGCTAAAACACCGCAAAGTGCTAATGATAAATATGAAAAAAATTGAAATAATCTTGAAGAAAGTTTTATTTGTTTGTTCGTAAGTGTTGATGACATCAAGCTATAGTTATCTTTTAAATATTCTGATTCTTTTAACTTACGATTTAATTCACTTTTTTCTGAGTCATGAGATTCCGGATATATGTCTTTTGCTCCAAGCTTTATTGCTAGAAATATATATAGAAATGATGCAAAAAGCCATATTGGTATCAATAAAAAGAATAGGTGGATAATTCCTGTTCGTTCTAGATAAATAGCCAATATCATAGAAAAAATCCAAGTAAAAAATGCAGCATAATTAGTATGATTACCTTTATAATTTGACCAATATCGTGTCAATCCAAATTTAGGAAAAACCCAATGTTCCGTTACAATTATAGCTCCAATAGGAGCTAGTAATATCCCCATAAATCCTACAAAATCAATTAATTTTGTAAATACAAATGGGAAGCAAGCAATTATAGTAGTAGCGACTCCAACTATCATAGTTGCGTTCTCTCTGCTTAATTTAGGAAATACTGATTGGAAAGCTAATCCAGCTCTATAAATTGTTGGGTTTGAGGTTGTCCAACCAGCTATAACTACCGCTATAATTCCTGCAATACCGAGCGATTGAAATGCTACTCCACCTGCATCAAGTTGAGTAATGCTAGTACCAAGAAGTATTGCAGCCCCAGCGCCCATTATGCCTGCACAAATCCATGCAATATAGTGTCCAATAAACATACCAAAGGCAGAAAAATAACCATAACTTGGTTTCCATGCATACCGCAATAAGGTCATATCACCCATAGCACCATGCATACTCAGATTACATATCCAAGCAAAAGCAGCTACATGCCAAAAACCAAACTCAGATTCTCTATATACCCATATATGTTCATTCGCAACTATTAAAAAATCAGAAAAAGATAATATTGATTCTACACCCTGTGTTGCTCCTATAAGCACTGGCAGGGTTGCCATTGCACCAGTAATAAACATTAATATCATCCAAGGTGCACATATTTCAGCAAAACGAGCCACTCCTCTAAATCCCTTAACAGCAACAAATACAACCGTTGCACCAACAGCTAAAGCTACTAAAACAAAAGCTACACTAGTTGGATACCAATCAACCTGTGCTGGTATACCAAAAGGGATTCGAATTGCAGATGCAGAGACTGTAATCATTGCTCCTGCCAATATTGAAAATAAAATGCAATTTACAATACTATAAAATTTTATAGTTCCACGACCGGCTATTTTTTCTAAGTATGCATAAAGAGTTAAACGAGTATCAGTTGCTATGGGTGCCGTAATAAGACCCCAAGATAATACTGCTAAAAGATTACCTATTAATAATCCGATAAGTATGTCATAAGTTGATACTCCCCAAGATACAAATAAAGCACCAATGACAAACTCTGTACCTGCAACATGCTCACCCGCATAGTTAGCTGCAAATTTTTTACCTGATTGAAGTTTATCTGGGGTAACTGGAGAGAAGTCAGAGGATATTTGATCTGCCATAGATAGCTCCAATTAAATTTTTTTTCATTCTAGCGGTGAAATTATCTGGTAGAAAAAAATGCCCGTTTAAAACGGGCATTTTTATATTTAAAGCTATAATCTTAGGGGAATTATAAGCTTATAACGAAACTCGAATACCTACTTCATAAGTAGGTCCCCAAGCAACAGTTCCAACATTTCTATTATTTCCGCCTTCACCAATTTGACGTTCATATTCATCAGTCAAATTTGTTGCAGACATAAATATAGAAACAGGTACACCTTGAGCATCGAAAGAATAGCTAATGCTAGCATCTAAAGAAGCATATTCTTCAATATAAACTGGCGTAACTAAAGGAAATACTCCAGAGCCTGTACTAGTTAACAATCTATCATCACGATAGTTATACGCTATTCTTGAACTTATACCATTTTTTTCATAGAAAACTGCTAGGTTGTAACTAGTTTCTGATAAGCCAATAAAAGGAAGTTTCTTTTCGGTAACCTGACTTTCAGACATTGATGTACTATCAACGTATGTATAGTTACCTGACACACCAAGCCCATCTACTCCTGAGAAATAGTGACTTGCAGCAAGTTCGAGTCCTTTTATCTTAGCGCCTTTTCCATTTACAGGAGTTGAAAACCTATAAATTTGGCCATCGCCAAATAAATCTCTAGCAAGTTGTTGATTTTCTACAAATGATTCTACATCTTTATAGAAAATTCCAACTGCATATGAGGTGTCATCTGAAGGATAAAACTCAAGTATGAAGTCTGCCTGATCTGCTCTGAATGGATCCAGCTCTGGGTTACCACCAGATGCTTCCAACTGTACTGAGTTATAGGTAAGTCTTGGCACAAGATCAGTTATAGTTGGTCTAGAAATTACACTTGAAATAGCCATCCTAGCTACCATTTCATCACTTATATCTAGTTTTAAATTTAAAGCAGGTAATACGTCAGAATAATTACCTTTAAATGAAACTGGATCATTTTTATCAGCATTACCGTATCCACTTGTATCTGTGTCAGTTTCTACGTATCTAATTCCAAAATTACCTGAAAGGGGCATACCATTTAAAGTTGATTCAATATTCATTTGAACATAGGCAGCTGTGATTGATTCCTCAATATCCCAAACCTTACCGTATGTAAGAACTGATTCATCATAATTTTTAAGATTTGCTAATTCCTGAGCGGTATAAAATGTACTAGTTGTTAGGTCAGTATCTGGTACATAAAAAGAACTTGGAACTCCAGGTAGTGATTTGTATATATCGCCAAAAGATCCTGGAATTTCAACCATCACATTTGCTAAGAAAGCATTATAAGCTGCATCGCTACCTATAGCAGCTCTCATACTTGCAAGATCAAAAAAGTTTCTAGGAAGTTCAACACCCACACTATCAAATGATGTGCTTCGATTTTGTATACCAAATTCAAAAGATGATATAGCTCCCATATCAACAATATATTCAACATCAACTTGTGCTAAAGTCTCATCCTGTTCAATAAGTTGTTGTGAATGAGTCATTAAGAACCAAGGAAGCGTACTCGCATCCTTAGCACCAGCATAATTATAATTAGAAACCCAAATATTATCCTTTCCGACAGTATTAAAACTTACCGGTCCTGTTCCAGGACTCATTGGTACTGCATTAAATAATGGGTTGTCATATGTACCTGAAGATGAGCCAAATAGACCACTTACAATTACATTATCAGAAAAATCCCAGGTCGAAGTGAGAGATACTGTATCTGTTTCTCTAATTTCATCAAATTCCGATGATAAAGTTTGAAACCATGAGTTAGCAACGTCAAATGCCATCACAGTATTATTTACTTCAGTTATATTGGTAGGAGGTGCAATCCAGTTGATAAAATTATTCACATAATTGTGAACTTCTGTATCTCTTTCACTATGGGTTACATCCAAAATTAATTCTAAATCATCACTTGGTCTAAATTGAAGAGATCCAGTAAATGCATCACGTTCTTCTGTATATATACTCTGAAAATAACGAGGTAAATGTGGAAAATACTCACTGTTCCCATCGCCATCAACATCATAATAAGAATTAAATAAATCCTCTAAGATATCTGCTCTACTATCATGCTGCACATTATGGTATGTAAAAGATGCACCGAATTGATCGTTGAACGTATTACTTACATAAAAACTAGTTTCAGGAGAGTATTCATCAGAAATATCAGTATCAATACCAGGACCTCCTCTCATTTTTAGTGAACCTAAAATTTGTCTTCCTTCATTATCAAAAGGACGGCGTGTGACGATATTAATCCAGCCACCCATAGCTCCATCTGTCATACTTGCTGTAGGTGATTTAATGACATCAATTCTAGATATAAAATCTGAAGGGACATTTCTAAAATCTGCCTCTCTACTTGTACCAGTTCCAGCAAATGCCATACCATTAATTTCTGCACGATTTAAATCTGCGCTTAGTCCTCTAATAGCAACACGAGAACCCTCACCTCTAGCTCTATCAATTTGAATACCAGTAACACGCTGCAAAGCCTCTGCTACATTTGAATCCGGAAGTTTACCTACATCCAAAGCAACAATAGAATCAACGATACTATCTGCATTCTTTTTGATATCTTTAGCTGTTTCTAAACTAGCTTTATATCCAGTAACAACTACTTCTTCTATTTGACCTTCCTCTTGATCATTATCTTGAGCAAAAGTCATATTTGAAATAATAAGTAATGGTGTTAAGAAAAAAACACTAAAGAATAGTTGATTGCGTAAACGCTTTATAAATAAGTCCATATTAAACCCCTCTATGATGTAATAATTTAATAAATATATTTATACCATCATAAAAATTCATATTCAACCATATTTACTCACATAACAATCATTTTCAATCAGAATAAATTTCCTTAAAACTAATGGATTGCATAAATAATTAGGATTTCTTGATATTTTAGTATGTCCAGTTTCAAAAAAAATCATTATCGTATGATGAAAATACTAATGAATTGATTAGTCAAGAATCTGGTTTAGCTTATCCTATAAGAGAGCGTATTCCAGCAATGTTGCTTGAAGAAGCATGGAAAATTTAACAATCACACCTGAGGCTCAGCTGGATAGAGTACTTGGCTACGAACCAAGGGGTCGGGAGTTCGAGTTTCTCCGGGTGCGCCAAATATTATTTAGGATTGTAAAACTTCAACGTTGAATCTTTGATTGAAAATAATCTGACTAAAAAAATATCTTTTAAGTAATTTTGATATTGACGCCATGGTGATTTCTTGCC
>Ga0315315_10001198_pt1 | contig 23606 bp, 42 predicted proteins | sample M140m3416metaG_FD_203699 | JGI IMG/M metagenome (GOLD analysis project Ga0315315, IMG submission 203699) | Ammonia-oxidizing marine archaeal communities from Monterey Bay, California, United States - M1 40m 3416 | ecosystem: Environmental > Aquatic > Marine > Intertidal zone | place: USA...
AGCGTCCGTTCTTGTTCTCGGCATGCAGGCGGCGTTCTCGTAGGGGAAAACCTTGACAAACATATGCCACTCATCGCCTCCGGTGGTGTCCGGCAGACTCCTTGGTCCGAAGGTATGAACGTTCGCCACTTGGAGCCAATGGGTTTTATTAAGTTTGATATCCTCGGCTTGGCATCTCTCCGCATGATTGAGGGCGCTATCCGTCACATCCTTAAGAGACACCACGGAAACGCAACCCCTTCTTTCGAGGATGTAAAGAATTACTATAACAAACACCTCGACCCAAGCACAATTGACTTCGAAGACCAGACTGTATGGGAAAAGATATTTCACAAGGGAGCCTGGGCAGGAGTCTTTCAGTTCACGCAGCAAGGAGCTCAGAAGTTCTGCACTGAGGTGAAGCCAAAGAACCTCGTCGACCTCGCAGCCATCACTGCCATCTATCGCCCAGGACCACTAGGTGCTGGTGTCGCGAAAGACTACGTTAAGGCGCTTGAAGATCCAGACTCCATCGAGTACGGACACCCAGTCATCAAAGAGTGTCTTGAAGAGACTCACGGATTCATCATCTTCCAAGAGCAGTTGGCTTTGCTGGCTCACAAGCTTGGGCGTGATGTCTCTCTTGATGAAGGCAACCTCTTGCGCAAACTTCTAACCAAGAAGGGTACTGGCAAGGGCGCAGAGGTTCTCGAAGGCATCCGCCTCAAGTTCGTCGACGGTTGTGAAGACAAGGGCATCACTGAACAACAAGCAATGGAATTGTGGGAGAAGATGGAATACTTCTCAGGCTACGGCTTCAACGCATCTCATGCGGTGTCTTATGCGACACTATCTTATCAGTGTGCGTGGCTCCTGCGCTACTATCCTGTTGAGTGGGTCGCAGCGTTCCTTGATAAAGAACCAGAGGGTCGCAAAGAAGCGGCAATTAACCTCGCCAAGAGTCTCGGCTTTACTATCGAGCCTCTCAACGTAAATACCTCCGGTAAGGTCTGGGAGATCTCCGATGACGGAAGCTCTCTGATTCAACCGCTAACCTCGATTAAAGGATTGGGAGATTCAGCCATTGAACAGGTGTTCAAAGGTCGCCCATATAATAAAGTTGAAGATTTTCTCTTTAACAATGAGATTACTTATAGTAAACTAAACAAGAAGGCTCTTGATGTCCTTGTTCGAAGTCAGGCTCTAAACTGTCTGATGGATGAGCGCTTTACGGGACTCAAGCATTATTGGTCATCTGTCGCAGTTAACCGCCCGAGAAAAGAGAAGGACTTGGACGAAAACATCACGACCTATGGACCAGAGGGGGATTTCTCTATCGAAGAAAAAATCGAGTATCTCACCGACTTAACTGGTGTATTTCCAATGCACCTTGTTGTCGACGATGCAGTTCAATCTCGTTTGCGTGACTATTGTGTTCCCGCAATTTCCGAGTATGATCCAGATTTAAACTTGGTATGGTTTATCCCTCGCAAAGTTGTTCCAAGAAAGACAAAGAATGGTAAGACTTATTGGATTGTCGAAGTGATCGACGAGAACAGTGTGCTTACCAAGATCAAGTGCTGGGGCGTCAAGCCCGGAAAGGATAACATTCATTTGAATCGACCATACATGGCAAAACTCGACTACAGTGAGCAGTGGGGCTTCTCTTCAAGAAGTATCTACCACAACTTCAGGATGTTGGGATGACAAAGAGGTTCAATTCGGTTGTGGTTATCCACAAAACAAAACTAAAGATCGCAGAGAGAAGGACTCTGCGGTCAACTAAAGAAACTGAAGACGCCCGCGAGGAGCTACAAGAGAAATACGAAGACGAAGATTATGACGTCATTGTCACATACGGCGGACCCTTCGATGTTCTCAGTTGGATGCAATTGCGGGAACTTAAGAGATTAGAATTAAACGAATAGTTCAAGGAGATATAAACTATGAAAAGAAACAGAACAAGCTCACAATCACTAGCGATAGGTAAAGCCATCGCCGCCCACAACGCAGCGAAAGAGAGTAGAAGAATCAATAGTCAGATGACTAGAGAGTTCGGCGCCCCCGCGCTAAGAGAATTCCAAGGAAACTGCAGGCAAGAAGAACAGACAAAAATCCAGGAATTTTTAGAGAACAACAAAGACAACACAGAGAGCTTTCAAGAGCTACCATACGCAAACGGATATCGAGTATCCAACAACCCATACTAAAAGAAGGAGAGCATAAACATGATGTTAGAATACAGTAGAGTAAGAAAAGGCGTACACCCACCAGAGAGAGCAAACCCTTCTGATGCAGGTTTAGATTTATTTTTCAATCCCGAGGACGGGAAAGATATTACCATCGAGCCGGGCACAAGCGCAGTCCTCCCAACGGGCTGTCGCTTTGGTGTTCCTCACGGATATATGCTGGAGGTTAAAAACCGTAGTTCGGTTGCAGCCAAGAGGAGTTTGATCGTCGGTGCATGCGTCGTTGACTCTGGTTACGATGGAGAGGTTTTCGTAAACCTTCACAACATCGGCAAAGAGGCTCAGACTCTAAAGGCACACGACAAGATTGCACAGACCGTTATGATCCCGGTTGTTCACTTTCGAGCGCTTGAGACACACAATGGCGACTTGTATGACTGGTATCCAATCACAATTAGCGACCGAGGCGAAGGCGCACTGGGTTCAACCGACGGAGGGAAACAATGAAGAAGCATGATACAAAAGTATTATTCAGCAGCAAGAGTATGGAGTGGGCAACCCCGCGAGACTTTTTTCGTAAAGTCGACAAGCAGTTCGGATTTGATTTAGATCCCTGCGCCCAAAGCCACAACGCTGTCTGTAACAATTATTACACTGCAGACGACGATGGCTTGGTCCAAGACTGGGAAGGTTCAACTGCTTTTGTTAACCCTCCGTATGGTCGAGGAATCAAGAACTGGGTGAAGAAGGCATACGAGGAGGGGTGCAAAGACGACACCACTGTTGTTATGCTCATTCCAGCTCGTACCGACACCAGGTACTGGCACGACTACGTTATGAAGGCAGACGAGATTCGACTTATCAAAGGTCGCCTGAAGTTTGGCGGAGGAAACAACTCAGCCCCATTCCCATCTGCGCTTGTGGTGTTCGGCAGCAATACTCGTGACCCGATAGAAAACCCACCAGCACTGGCGGTGATGTGATGGTCCGCAAGGCAAAGAATAAGAAAAAGAACAAACAGGCAGAGAAAGACTTGAAGCAAAAGCTGGGACTCTTCGATCAATTACCCGAAGAGTGCCTGGCTTGCGCCGAGCCATTTGACCGCCAAAACCGCGAGCAAGTCATGAGTTGGAACGTCGTGGTTAAGCGAGAACCAGATGTCGTTCGACTTTATTGTCCAGACTGTTGGACAAAGGCAGTGAGTGTTGTTCAAGATTTTGACAAGAGAATCCGGGAAAGAGCGGAGCCTGACAATGGCTGAAGACAAATTCACTCACGCCAACCTTCGTGAATTGATTGCCAAGATGAGAATTTGTGTTGACGAAGGCGAAGAGCATGGTACAATAACAAGGTACGATATCGCAAGAGTCTTGCCAAAGGTTGAAGCACTTGTAACAGAGCTTTGCAGAGATAGAGACGGCGCATATTAGCCAGGAGTATAAGATGAAAAAAGTATTAACGTTCGATGATGTTTCTTTAGTTCCAAAATATTCTGATATAACAACCAGAGAACAGGTTGACATATCGGTAGACTTAGACGCAATCCTGTCTTTGGACATCCCAATTGTGGGAGCCCCAATGGATACGGTAGTCGGCGCAGAAATGGCAGTCGCACTTGGCGATGCTGGTACTTTTGGAGTACTGCACCGGTACAACACGATTCCTGAACAGACAGATATGGTAACACAGGTCACTTCGGGAACGAATGCAGAAAGTCCAGTCGCTGCAGCCATTGGCGCTACAGGCGATTTCCTCGAACGAGCAGAAGAGCTTGTTGGGGCAGGTGCAGAAATCTTGTGCATTGACGTTGCCCACGGTCATCACGCTCACGTCAAGAGAGCAATCGGCGTCCTCCGAGGCAAGTTTGGTTCAGACGTCCATCTCATGGCAGGCAACGTCGCCACTGCCGAAGCGTTCCTCGACCTGTCGAATTGGGGAGCAGACAGCATTAGAGTGGGTGTCGGTGGAGGAGCAGCTTGCAGCACCAGAGTACGCACAGGTCATGGAGTTCCAGTCTTAGAATCAATTCGCCAATGCTCAGAATCAGAAGGTTCGGCACTGCTCATTGCTGACGGTGGAATGCGCAACAGTGGTGACATCACGAAAGCACTAGCTGCAGGCGCAGACCTTGTTATGGCAGGATCTCTTCTCGCAGGAACTGACGAAGCACCAGGTATTATCATTACTGACGAGAGGACAAAGCGCAAGTACAAAGTGTATCGAGGAATGGCTTCTAGAGATGCTCAGTCCTCTTGGCGCAGCAAAGTGTCTGTTGTCGAGGGTGTATCGACCACCGTTCCCTACAAGGGAAGTGTACTCGATACGCTTGATGAGCTGACTGGTGGAATCAGAAGCGGACTTTCTTACAGCGGCTGTTCTAATTTGAATGAGTTGAGATTGACAGCAACATTTGTTAGACAAACACCTGCTGGACTCAAAGAGGGAAGCCCTCACATCTTGGGGAAATAAGATGACGGATGAGAAAGAAGAAAAGATACACGAGTATGGCTGGCTTAATCGAAGAGTCTATCCAAGCTTGTATTATGATTCAACCGACAGTGTGTATGTGAATTTGATTATGAAGCTCGAATACGAGAAACTAACAAAGACAGAATTCTTCAGAGCAATCGTTGACGGATTCATACACGACGACAAGAATATCGCAGCCTTTGTGGAGAACTACAAAGAAGCGAAACAAATTGACCACAAAAGGAGTAGAAGAATGATAAAGAAGGAAAGGGAAAAGTCTGATGAGATTGACAAGAAGTTTGCACTTTCTCCCGAAGATATTGAAAACATATTTGATTTAATTGATGGGGGTGAGGTTGATGTCTGATGCATTGAACATTTATATGGACGCCCCTCCTGTAGAGCGAAAGTGCGTTACCGCCTGCAAGAAATATGGCGTTTCGTGCCCTAACACTTCTTGCCGAAGCTGGCTTGACTACGAGGAAGATCTCAACTGCACACATGTGGCAGTGGACAAGCACGAAGAGGGACTCACTCTCAGGGAAATTGGAGACCGCTTGGGAATCAGCTTTGTTCGAGTTTGTCAAATAGAAAAGCAGGCACTTGGCAGGTTAAAGAATAAAATGAAAAATACCGTTTCAATCAAATAAAAGGGGTTTTTCAAAAACACAACACTAATTATAAGCGTTATTCCACGTTCTGTGGGGTATATCTTGAAAAAATCGATTTAAAAATATCAAGAGGAGAATAGTACTATGACTAAGAAACTTTTAAACGAATCCACAGTTCGTCGTTTCATGAAGATGGCTGATCTTACTCCACTTTCCGAAAACTTCATTGAAGAGAAAGTGAACGAGAACGAAGAAGACATCAACGAAAGCGAAGAAACTGTTGAAGAAGCAGTCGAAGCTACCAACGAAAGCTACGACGATGAGAAAATGGACGAAGCTGCCGAAGCAACTAACGAAGAAGTTGTTGAAGAAGCAAGCTGCACAGCAACAGAAGAAGGCGACAAGATGGAAGAAGTTGCTGCAATCGCTGAAGAAGACGAAGAAGAAGCTTTAGAGGGCGACCTCGAAATGGCTGACGCTGAACTCGACCTTGACGCCGACGGCGACATGGACGCTGAACTTGACGCACCTGCAGACGCCGACGCTGACTTAGCTACACGCGCTCAGAGCATCTTGGCTGACTTGGCTGACTTGTTGACAACTGCTGGTATCGAAACAACTGTTACTGATACCGAAGACGCTGCTGACGATATGGAAGCTGCTGCTGACGATATGGAAGACGCAGGCGAAGAAATGATGGACGCCGCTGACGACATAGAAGATACAGAAGAAGAGATGATGGAAGCCACAGAAGAAGTCAACGAAGAAGCATCTTCAATTGACACGTTGGTTGCTGAAATTACTCATAAAGTAATCGAACGTTTGAACAAGTAATCCTTGTTCGAAAGCACTTTACAAAAACACTGCAATGTTGTATAATAGACTTGCAGTGTTTTTTTGTATGGAGTGAGATATGACATTGATATATTTAATCGGCGCCTTCCTTGCAGGGATCTTCTTTCAGAAGATCATGAGTTCTCTGGCAATAATTTTTAGTATGAAGAACCGTCTACTGCACGTCGTGGAGAATGAAATAATTGAATTTGTTCTCCAAGTTTATAGCCGCCTGATTATGTCCCTTGAAACCGGATACATCACTATGCGAACATCCGGTGTTTCTGAGGAGACAATAAAAAGAATTAAGAACGAAGACAATCACGACCTGCTTCAGTGGAAAAGAGAATTGATGCAGAAGTTTGTCGACTCTTACCCCAACGTCTACAAAGAGATGTTGCAGGTGGAGACATGGGAGGATGCAATGCAGCAGCTCTCAGCATACAAAGAATATCCAGAGGAGGCAGCAAGAGATGAAAGCTCTACTTGAAATTATTCAATTGATCCTATCCCTATTTTCAGGGAATAAAAAAGAAAGATTAACACAGCCAAGTGTTGAGTATAAAGAACTTGGAACAGACAAAGAGGGTAACGACGTCGGCATCACTGCGGAACTATCAGAAGAAGATCTCGAACACGCAAGAGAACAGTTCGAGATAGACAACGCTCCAGAGAAGAAAATCGTCTGCAACGGTCATGACGTCTCCATCAACTGGGAAGACACTACTGTTTGGACTGAACCAGGCGCTCTAATATGTAAGCCAGATCAATACAAGAGGGTCACTGGCGACCGTCGACAAACCATCGACAAGATCGTTGTCCACTGGGACGGCTGTCTCAATTCAAAACAGTGCGCAAAAGTCTTGAAAGAACGCGGCTTGTCGGCACACTTCTGCATCGACAATGACGGCACAATCCATCAGCTTATGGATACCAATCACGTTGCATGGCATGCTCGCGGAGTAAACACTAAGAGCATCGGCATCGAAATCAGCAACGCAGTTTATATGAAGTACATGAAGAAGTACAACCCCCGCAGACCAGTCATTATGGATTCCCAACTCCACGGAAAGAACTTCAAATCACACTTGGGATTCTACGATGTTCAGGTCGAAGCGTTGAAAGAACTGTTAAAATCACTTACAAAATTCTATAATGTACCTTTAGAGTTCCCAAATCACAATGGCGAACTAATTAGGGGTGTAATCAAAGCATCTTCTTTCGAAGGGGTGATTTGTCACTACCACGTTACGAAGAACAAGACCGATCCTGCTTGCTTGGATTTGGCAAAAGTAATCAAGGAGATAAAAGAATAATGAAATACAACGATTGGCTCGCAGAAGAAGTATTAAAAGCATTAACAGAGAACCGCGCTACCAGCGGCGGAACATATCACACCCAAGGTCCAGGCGGAGGACCTGAGACTTCCATTTACGGAAATGACATAGATACCCTTAGACCAGAAGATCCAAGCGAAGAAGAGATGAAGCATGATTCTCTCAAGGAAGAAGCCGCACTTAACCCACAAGAGGCTTCAAAATTGGTCAACCTCTTTAAGCTCCAGATGTCCGAAAACTGGGGGAAACTGAACACGGTAGAACGTGGCGAACTCGAAAGGGTCGTGCAAACAGCCACCGCTGGACAAGAAGACGTCCGAGGACGATTGCAGGTAATTCAAAGACAGATGATGATGTTGAGAGAAGGCACACTTGGCAAAATTAAGAACCCGAGAAGGATCTTATCACAGATTATTCTTTTGGAGACATTCAATAGACTATTCAAGAGTTTTCAACCTTCCCCCGCAGGCTTCATCAACGAAGGATTGTTGAGTGTGTTTTACGGATCTACACAAGAAGATGCAGGAGAAGCAAACAAACAATTTCAGATTGGCGATGTCATTGCCACTGATGGTTCGCCCATTTCAATCAAAACAAAGATTGACGGCAAAGCCCAGGTTGACGGCAGCATCAAGAACCTCTACCACTCCTTGAACGGCTCGTTGACTGGGAAAGTATATTTTGACATCTTTCTTAAGAAGAAGGACGGTAAAGAAAACGTTGGCTCTTTAACCTATTACCGCTTTGACGTGGATGCCTCCAACATAAACACCTTTCTAGACTTGGATTTGTTTGAGCCAAACCCAGAGGACCCAAGCAAGGTCGTATTGAAGTCTAAATACAGAGACACAAATATAGCAGAAGGTATTCTTTACGAAGGAATCGCAGGCTCAAACGTCACCGCACAACAGTTTGCTGACGAGTTGAAGAGCCAGGCTGCAGGTCTAGCAAACAAAATGGAAGCAGACGACGACGAAGAAGACGTTGATTTTGCAGAAAAAGCGAAAGAGCTTCAAAAGCCTACAATCAAGAACCTGATGAAGAGGTTTAACATAAAGAAGGATAAAGTCCAGACCTTCCTCGCAAGCGTCCTGCGCAGCCCAGAAGTAGAAAGCGGCGGAACTGATTCGCAGTATGACGGCACCGTCCCAGGATACAAAACTGTTTACAACCAGATGTATGTGAACTATGCTCGCTTGTACAATGAGAACTTCAGAGGTAAGAACGCCGGCAAGGTAAAGAACAAAAAGATGCACACAGAGTTTAATCTTTCTCAAGGTATATGGACAAGGTTCGCAAAGTCGCAAAGCAACGAGCCGCCAATCGTCCTAGATTTCGACGACCAATCGATTGAAAAGATAATTGAAGCAGCTGTTGCAGACATCGACGAAGCTATCACAGACATGTTCAATGGACTAGCGGCATTTACAGGAACTGTCCAGACTTATTTAACCACCATCGCTGCCGATAGAGCACTGATTGGTGAGAAGGCAACAAGAGAAGCGAACGAGCTTCCTGAAAAAACAGAAAAAGTTGTCGATGTTGCGGGAACAGATCCAGCAGAAGATGGAAAAGAATAAATAAAACCCTTTACAAATTCCAAATAGTGGTTATAATATAATAGTACCTAGTAAACCTCGAAAGGCAATTTCAATGAAGAAATACAATAACGGTAATGATCTTAGTGAAAAGATTCTTGCAGGCGTAAACAAGCTTGCTGACAATGTGGCGTCCACAATGGGACCAGGAGGAAGAAATGTAATCCTCCACCAGAAGGGTGGCAACCCCATCATCACAAAGGACGGTGTAACCGTCGCCAAGTTTGTGGAGTTCGAAGACCCCTTCGAGAATGCTGCAGCACAGATCATCAAGCAAGCTTCTGAACAAACTAATACCCTCGCCGGCGACGGCACAACGACGGCAACAGTCCTCGCTCGTGCAATCCTTACAACAGCTCAGAAGTATCTTAAAGCTGGCTCAAACCCTGTAGACCTCAAGCGTGGCATCGACACTGCCGTAGAAGCAGTTGTCAATTCTGTATCCGAACAAGCTCAGCCAATCTCCAGCGAAGAAGATATTGCCAACATCGCAACTATCTCCGCAAACGGTGATACCACAATCGGTGACTTGGTTGCAAAGGCTGTCGACCTTGTTGGTAAAGACGGCGCAATCACAATTCAAGACGCTCGCTCTCACGAAACAACACTAGATGTTGTCGAGGGCTTCCGCTTTGATAGTGGCGTCTGCGCCAACGCGCTCATCAACGATGAGCGACGAGGCATCTGCAAGCATGAAGATGCTCTCATTCTCGTGACCGATTCGAACATTGAAACAGTAGAGGAAATCTTTCCTGTTTTGGAACTCGCAGCAAGAGAGAGTAGACCTCTAATCATTGTCGCAGAGAACGTCGAAGGGCAAGCACTTGCTGCTTTGATTATGAATTCTGTTCGAGGAACAATGAAAGTATCAGCAATTAAGGCACCACGTTACGGGGAGGAAAGAAGAAATATCCTCAAAGACTTGGCTGTGTCTGTTGGAGCAACATACGTCTCAAGAGAAAGTGGTATGAAGCTTCAGGAAGCAAAACTCGAACACCTTGGTCGCGCTAAGACTGTCGAAGCAAGTAAGAGTAACACTACCATTGTCGGCGGTGCAGGTTCACAAGATGAGATTGATAAGCGCATCGACACCCTCAAGGCAGAAATGTCTCAGACTGACGACATGCGAGAGTGTGAAAAGATTCAAGACCGCATCACCAGACTGTCCAGCGGCATCGCCATCATCAATGTTGGCGGAGCAACAGAGGTGGAGATGATTGAGAAACGTCATAGAATTGAAGACGCCTTGTCAGCTGTAGATTCAGCACAAGTGCAGGGAATCGTTGCCGGCGGCGGAACTGCCTTAGTGCGTGCTTCCAAATCACTGAAGAACGTCAAACTGGCAAACGAAGACCAGCAGCTCGGCGTAGAGATTGTGAAGAGAGCCGTCGAAGAACCCCTTCGCCAGATGGTAACTAATGCAGGCAGTTCACCGGACGTCGTTATTGAGAAAGTAAAGTCTTTCGCATCCTCGACCAAGGGTTACAATGTGGCAACTGCAAAGTACGAAGATCTTATTTCCAGCGGAGTTTTAGATCCAGCAAAGGTCACAAAGACTGCATTACGTAATGCAGCCTCAGCATCGTCCATTTTGTTGACTGCAGATTTTGCAATTATTGAAAGTTAGTCTCGTTTGATACTATTTAATGGTATCGAAATGGGAGAATGAATATGCCAGAAAATCAATTTCAAATCTTAGCAACAGAAGTTAAAGCATCTCTTGACCTTCTTGCTGTAAAGATGGACGACATAAAAGAAAAACAAGAAGAAGTAGCAGCCATTGTTAACCGTGTGGAGAAATCTCTATACGAACCAGACCAGGGACTCTACGCTCGCGTCAGAGACTTGGAGCAGTGGAAGAAGAATCAATCAAAGATGATGGCTATGGTCGGCACCGCCACTATAAGTATGGTCATCTATTTCGCAAAAACATTTGTTGAATTTGTTATACAATAGGAGTTAATAGTGAGTAAAAAAGAATTACCAAAGAGAGTAGCAATTAAGTACACAGTTGATTTTCACGAAGTCCCAGAAAGAGTTCAGCTTATGATGCAAGAGCTCGGCGGAAATTTCAATTCCTTTGCCAATATGAGCAGCAACATCTCTAAGAACATGAAAGAGAGTTTGGTGGATTCCATAACAAATATAGCGCAACTAACGGCATTGCTAGACAAGGCAAAGATAAGACTTGAAGATTGTTCTGAAATACTGCTTGGCTATGCAGAGATACTATCTGATTATATTGAAGCCAATAGGGAAGAAGAAGCTCCCGTTAAGAAGCCAGCAGCTAAAAAGAAAGCTACCAAAAAGAAAAAGAAAGAAGAAGGCTAATGCCATTAGAGTGTAAGCTAAGAGAAATTCCAAAGAGCTCATTTTCAGTTAAAGATCTAGACTCTCCAATGAAGTTTGGGAGATATATGAAATCTATATTTCCTCAAGTGAAAGGTTATGGCGAAAGCCACTGGGTAGTTGGCTGTTATGTTGACCTCGACTACGACAAGGCTCTCAAGAAGATGTCAGAGGAAGAAATGATATCGGCAATCATGGAGCATTTAAACAAAGTCCCTCCGAGGAGGAAGTTTGAAAGAAGACCGACATCCTCTCTGTACGGCAAGCTGGAGCTGTTGTCTTATAAATTAAAAAAAGCTGAAGACAAGCCATTTATCGAGATGCTCCTAATTACTGACGATCCGAAGAACGCAAACTTTTGGGGAGAAGGTGTCATATATGTGGGAAAGCAAAAGCGAAGATCTAGAAAAGCTCAGAACATTCTTGAGTGACAATGGCATAAAGCTTTCGTTCACCTCGGACGAGGAGAATTACATAGACTACGACGATGACCACATTGTCATCGCTTGCCAACAACCACGCGCACACATCGTCTATACAATCTTGCATGAGCTCGGACACTACTTCTTGGACACACAGTTCCAGGAGGTAAACAAAACCACCACTGTCATCGAAGAAGTGCTGGCTTGGGACAGGGGCTACGACATTGGGCAGACCCTTCGAATCGATATTGACGACGACGAATGGAACGAGCTGATGCAAAGATGCATCAAGGAATATATAGAACAATAAACTTCGTTTCCTATTTTTTTTCACTACTTACAGGTGAGTATGGAAAACAAGCTGTACATAAAGGTGAAGTGTTCTATCTGCCGAGGGCGGAAACCTTTTTCTTGTGTGTATTGTGATGCCATTGGAGAGAGCTACATTGAAGCCTCTGACAAAACTATCATAAGGATCGCCAAAGCCATCATTCCTACCGAAACCTTGAAAGACCTTGTGGATGGAGATGAATAATGTTTGACGGTAAAAACAACGATAAACTAATGGACGAGGCATATGCCGTCTATGCAGATATTCTTAGCAGAGCAATCAGGGATGGATCTATGGACGACCCCCTAAAAATGGTTGGCTTGTTTTTGGGTCTTAACATTGCAGAAAACATCATGTATCAAAAACTCTTAGACAGCGGCTGCACCATCGAGTCTATCGAAGATTCGAAGAAGAGAGTTACAGCCATTAGCCACAAAATTATAGCCCAAGTCAAGGGAAAATTGGTCATTTCAGACCCAGAAGATAAATTTTAAACAATTTCCTTGAACAATCTTTGAAAGTATGATATAGTTATACATATGGGTAAAAGACTATTTTTAATTATATTGCTGACAATTCCCTTCGCTTCCTGTAATGGTTGCGACGAAGAACTTAGCAGAGTATGCCCCGCGCCTATTGATTGTGTCGAAGACGAAGACGGCAAAGTTCACACCAACAGTGATATGTTGAAACTGCACTCTACACTCGGTCAGTGCAGTTATGGAAAGACGGCGTGTGACGAGGACTACAACATCATATGCTCAGGTCATCGCAAACCGGCTCTCGAAGAGTGCAACAAGAGAGATGATGACTGTGACGGATTAGTCGACAACGGAATATCATGGGACAACGACGGTGATGGATTCAACTCAATGTCCTCCTGTCTCAGTCCCAGCGATTGTGACGACACCAACGACAAGGTTAATCCAGAGCACCCAGAGATTTGCGACGGTGTTGACAACAATTGCGATACTGTCATTGACGACTTCGAACCCGTCGAGTGCTGGACAGGCGACCCTGATGTGATACTCGATGAGACAACCCCCTGTACAACGGGTCATATGACCTGCAAAGACGGCTCGTGGACAAACTGCTTAGACCAAGTTTTTTCTGATTTTGAAAGATGCGACGGCGTAGACAACGACTGCGATGGCATCATCGATAACGACCCTGTTGAGTTACACTCTGTGAATCAGAGAATGTGTGGCTATAATGCTACTGGCATTTGTGCCTATGGTACCAAATATTGTGTCGAAGGCGATGTGAAGTGTTTCGATGCTACGATGCCTGAGAACGAAATCTGTAACAATCTTGATGATGACTGCGACGGAGCCGTCGATGAAGGAATCTTTCAGCCGTGTTCTTCTGACTGTGGTCCTGGAATGGAGCAGTGTTTTGGTGGAAGGTGGATGTCTTGCGACGCCCCACAGCCTTCCACGGAATTGTGCGACAACCTCGACAACGACTGTGACGGTGAAATAGACGAAGGATGCTTGTGTGTCAAAGACGACATACAAGTCTGCAGAGAAGACATTTACGACACAGAGGGCAACCTCGTAAACTGCGGTTACGGAATACAGACCTGCGACGAGTGGGGTGTTTGGGGGATATGTATATTCCAAGGCATCGAACCAGAAGTGTGCGACAATTGGGATAACGACTGCGACGGAGAGATAGACGGAATGACCTCTATGTGCGGAGTCAATCCAGACCTCCACGGCATTGGACAGTGCCTGCTTGGTACAACTATGTGCGAAGAAGGCAACTGGGGAAATTGCGAAGGAGAAGTGTTCCCATCCGATGAGGTTTGCGACCAAATTGATAACGACTGCGACGGAGAGATAGATGAAGAATTAAATGCATATGACCAAGTAGATATGATATTCGTCATAGACATCTCAGGCTCCATGTGTCCTTACATCCAGGCACTTTATCAGGGAATATCAGCATACGTCGCCGACTTTGAGGATACAGACCACCGCTTTGGGTTAATCATACATCCAAGCTTGCACCACAATAATATCTATGGAGATGCCGTCAATATGACAGAATCCGGACTTGTGAATGCTGCCGGACTTTCTGCTCTGCTTGGTTCTCTTGGTTGTCACGGAGCAGGATGGGAGAAGACATCAGATGTTGTAGAAGCAGTTCTTGATCCTTTTAACCCTCTTAGCATTGCATGGAGAGAAGATTCTTTTCCCTATGTTATCAGCATCAGTGACGAAGGTCCGCAAACAGCATATAACACTCAGCCATACGACTTAGCTGCAGCAGCATCAAACTGTCAGATTGCAGGTTGCCAACCCGGTGACGTGGTAGAACTGTATTTCATCGATGCGTGGAATTACTTGTCCAGTTGGATGGGCGCCGCCTTTGCCGATCCAGACAGGGTAATTGATATCGATCCCCCTTCAGGAGACAGATACACTGAAATCCTGAGAAACATTTTTCAAGATGTATGCTTCTAGACAAACAACAATTCAAGACGTTACACTTTATTGTCCCCTACTTACTTTTATGAAAAAGAAAAATATGCAAAGGGGAGACTTGGTATGCTTTGAAGGGGATGAGGACGAACTGATTCTCGGCATTGGACTCGTCGTTGATATCAAGGGCAACGTTGACGACCTAGCAGATTTCGAAAGTGCAATAAGAGACTTTTATGATGAAGAAGAGTATTGGAAGATGTCTCACATCCTTCCAGCCGCACCGATGATTTTGGTCTTGTGGACAAGATCACCATCAGAACCAGAAAGTGATTTTAACCTTTACAATATGGAAAAACTAGGTTATTCTTTTATGTGGGTATATCCCACGGAAGTAAAAGTGATCTCTCCAGATTCACTTGATGATAAAAGAGGAGAATGAAATGGAAGAACAAAAGCAACCACTCGTCGACAAACGAACATTAAATACACTTCAGTTCATGGGCATCGCCGCAATGCTGCTTACCCTCTTGACTGGAAACCGACTCGGATTCGCTGTGGGCACCACAATGATGTGTGGCTTAAAACTTATTTCAATGGCTTCTTTCGAAGACTCAAAGGAAGCCTTCTTCGCTGCAATTTATGGCGGCTTTGCTATATACTTTTTTATGGAGCTGTGATATGATTAACCTTCTTAAAGCTTCTCTTAGAGTTTGCTTACTTTTGGCAATACCCGTATCTATCCCTGCAAGCAGCAGCGAGATAGCGGAAGAGTGGATGAACGTATCTATATTCCACAAGCAGATTACCAATAAGACGTGTTCATCAGTGCCAGCGGACAAGTTGAACAAAGTTCCAGGATATGAAAACACTCATCAATTGACCGATGACTGCGACTATTTCTATCCTTCTCACACCTCCCTTGCTATCCACGTCTTTTACATTGAGTGGGTCAACAAGTTCGGAGATCCTGATGGCGTCCTGCGCCACGCATTGAATAATTTAGAAATTGAGTACGGCACTTATCAACGTCGAGTTGCCAGAGTGTTTAGCATCGACGGCACGTTTCGACCAAAGCCAACAGTAATCAATGGTCTCACCGGTCGCAACGGAAGATATATATTTGTTTGGATTGGCAAAGGGAGCCACCCTAAATTGAGTAAGACATCTTTTGCACACGAATTAGTGCATGTTGCAATATATGCATCTAATTATGGAGACCACGGCGACCCCGATCACGAGGGCAACGTCTACAAAGGATGGACTCTTATGCATACTAGACTAATTGAAGATACCAACAAAGTATTGAAGAGTATGGACTTATAATTAAGAAGGGGATTAAAATGCAAAAAAACATTGTTTTTGGTGTGAACGAAGCACTAGCGAGCGAGAGCGATAAGAGTAAAAACAAGCCTGTAAGTGTCCACCGTAACGAAGAAATATTGGAGTTAAAGAACGACATCGATTGTCTTAAGCAGGAGAACACACTGTTTGCCGCAGCGGTCGAGGAAATGAGACTTCAAAATGAAGAATTAAAGAGTAAGATTGATGAATTAATTTCTAGCTCCTCCTCTGGTTCGAATAAGAAAAAGAAGAAGACTAGCAAACAAAAAGCGAGAAAATAACAATGAGTATCAAATCGTTGCTTTCAGAGAAAGCTAAAGAGTCGCAGAGAAAAGCAAAAGAACGCCAAGGAATCACAGACGGAGCTTCTCCACAGTCTGACAAGATTGTTGAGCAGTACTGTTCGAAGGTTTACGAGATTGCAGAATCAGGAGAAGAGACTTACTTCTTTGACATGAGAGACTACAATCAAGCCACGATTACAAAGGTTTCTATCGATATGAAGAAACAACTCGGCGACGTTTTGGTTATCGTGTCACCACGCGGTATCGAAGCAAACTGGAAAATGACCGATTAGGGGATTATGTTGTTGAGAAAGGGAGATCTCGTCCGAGGTATGAAACCGTGGAACGAGGGGACAATTCTGGGCATCGTCCTGTGCGAGAAGAGAGTATCTTCTCTTGCAAAGGTGCGTTCTTTCCAGGTGCATTGGATAAACTCTCCCGAAAACAAAATGACTCAAAAGCCATCCTTCATAACTTGGGAGGTGGCTACATCACTGGAGAAGATTCAGAATGAGTAATAAGCAAGAAGACGAAATTTTGAGAATAAACGTAGAGAAGATAGCAAACGATCCTGGAGAATGGATTGCGTCACCGAAGAATGATCTAATCATCCTTCAGAGCGCTATCTTTCAATCATTCTTTAATTACATAAATATGGCAACCGAAGACAGCAAGCTTGATACTTCCTACGAGATTAGTCCAGAGAGGATCATCAATGCCATGCTCAAAAAGACAGAGCTAGAAATTGTAGATGCTCTAATAAAATCATACAACAAAAGAATCTCATCATTGTCGGAAGAATAAGGTTGACACATTCGCTTAGGTGTGTTAATATCTTAATCTAACGTACTAGGAGGAATCATGACTACTAAGGACCGATTAGAGAAGCTCATCGAAGAGAAGAGAGCAGGTCAGGACGAAAGCGCACTAGAGTTTCTAGAATCGCTCAAGAGAAGCTTGACAACCTGGGGCGAACTCACAGAAAAGCAGTCAGCAGCCTTTGAGAGAATTGAATATCTATCTTCCGAAGAGGGCAAGGACTATGTTGCCGCCTGGCAGAAAGAGTATTCAAAAGGGTTAATAGATGACGCCAAGGTGTGTGCAAAGTATTACTTAGCAAACCCGCCCTACTTCAACGATCTCGCATCAAAGATCCTTTACAATGCTGACTTCGTTCCCACGGAAAAACAGTACAGAGCTATGTGCGAAAACAAATATACCACGAAGATTCTAAAGGAATACAAAAGAAAACCAGAATTCGATAACGGGGAGATTGTTCAGATAAGAGACATCACCGCAATGCCATATCACCTCTTTCCGATCAAGGGCAAGCCCTGCGTTGTGATAAACAACAACAGTGGAAAAATAACAACTCATGCCCGTGGCGCTAAAGTATATAAGATTCTTCCTTTTGGAAAGTCAACACTGTTCGACTGCCAAGAGAGATACCTAAAGGGTATGAAGCCTCAGAAAAAGTCTTGACACTGTTATAATTTTGTGATAGAATAGAGACACACAAAGAAAAGGAGACTGTGATGAACAGCGAAACTATGAAAGCAGTAAGAGAAGCAGCGACAAATACATTGTCAAAGGGCGCAGACTTAGCGTTCAAGACAACGGTTGTTGTGATCACTCTTAAGTTCTTGGGTGTTCTTCAGTAATGAAGACAATCATCCATGTCAACCAGCACAAGATCCGCGCAAACACAAAGAGAGAGTTGCGCGATCTTGAGCCGGTTTTAACAGTTAAGACATATAAATCTAACGATTATGGTTACGAGGCTATAATTAAAGATGACAACGGCAACGAGATTGCTCGTGTTGTCTATTCACCACACAAGCCACTCTCTTGCGGAGCTCGGGTTTGGATAGAAACAAGAAATGAAGTAGAGGTAATTAAAGATGACAGAAGAAAAGACACGATTGTTTACGATCACCGGTGCTCGGCAGACTGATGAAGGCATCGAATTTGATTTCGATCTTTCAGACGAGTTCGTAGAAATGTTCAAGAAAGAGCAGGGACTGAAGAAGTGGTCTCAAAAGCGTTTTGATGCATGGGTTTCGGAGAACGTTGCGCAGCTCGCTCAGATTGCAGGCATCACACTTCAAGACAAAGAAGAAACAGAATAGAAAGGACAGCTACTTTGAAATCTCCATTGAGGTATCCAGGTGGAAAGTCTAGGGCGATAAAGATAATCAAAGACTTTATCCCGCAGGACACTAAGAAGCTCGCATCGCCATTCCTTGGCGGTGGCTCTCTTGAGTTGTATTTCGCCAGCAAAGGCGTCGAGGTGTCCGCCTATGACCTCTTTCAACCGTTGTGCTGGTTCTGGAAAGCGCTGCTAGAAGATCCATCTTCCCTCGCAGACAAGTCCGACTCATACAGAAACTACGACGGATACACAGACAAGAACAACATAAACCTCAGAGGGCTGAGCAAAGCAGATTTCTTAAAGCTCAGAGAGTTCTTGTCTGGACAGGAGTCATACAGTATAACCGCAGCTGCAGCGTTTTACGCTCTTAATAGAAGCTCCTTCTCCGGAGAGACTCTCTCTGGTGGGTATTCCAAACAAGCTGCACACACCAGGTTTACAGACAGTAGTATTAAAAGAATTAGAGACTTTGACACCGACAACTTCACAGTGCAGAACAAATCGTTTGAGGAATCCATTGGAGAGAATGAAGATGCGTTTTTATATTGCGACCCCCCATACCTCCTCGAAAGAGGGAACAACCTGTACGGCAAATCCGGCGACATGCACAAAGAGTTTGATCACGAATTGTTGCGAGACATACTGGGTCAGAGAGCCGGCTGGGTTCTATCGTACAACGACTCAGAAGCCATTCGCAAGATGTACGACGGGTACGAGATCGTTCCGATATCTTGGGCATACGGAATGAAGAACGTCAAGAAGAAGAGTATCAGGAAGAAAAAGATGGGAAAGTCATCAGAGATTTTAATATTGAACAACTAGCTAGTGTTGTGAAAGATAAATTTAATTTCAAAAAAGGCGACCTAGTGAGGATGTGTACTCAAACAGATGCTGTAAACTTAGAAATCAGCCCTGGAGATATAGAGTGGCTCTACGGAATCTATGTCGATTCGGTAGTCTACCACCACTCCTATGACGGCTTCGTCGACTGCGCCGAAGAATACGATAGAGTTTTATGGAACGGTCGAGTTATGGAATACGACTATTTTTGGTACATAGAAAGGGTTTCTTAAGTCATGAAAGATGCAGAGCGAAAACTTTTTGATAAGATGATATCTCACCACATCAAATCATTTACAGAATCAGATATCTTAACAAGAGAATATCACCATGCCAGATATCAAGCTGCAAAGCACAATCTTTGGAATTTACAGGAAGAAGAGAGGCTGAAGAATGATAAAAACACTTGAATATGGAGCCTTCACCATCTTGCTTACGTTTACGAGCGTTCAAGAACAGATGATAGAAAAGATTACACCCATCATCGTTCAGGAAGCCAACCACAACGACTTGGAACCGGAGATTGTCGCAGCAGTGATTCAAGTCGAAAGTAGTTGGTATCCCCGCGCCGAGTCTGAAGCCGGCGCATGCGGATTGATGCAGGTAATTCCAAAGTGGAACCCAAAGCCGGACGGAACTCTTTACACTTGCGAACAACTTAAGGACCCCGCCACAAACATAAAAGCAGGCACTGCAGCTCTCCGTCGCTGGCTTGACAGAGCGTCTGGAGATATGCACCTGGCTCTCTGTGCTTACAACGCTGGCAACACTTGCTTCAAGAAACTTCGTACAAATTATGTAAAGCGTGTGATGAATGTTTATCACTCCATCAAGAGAAAGTAGAAAGATGAAACCATCAGTTTTAGATATTCTAATTTTTATAGCCTCAGCAGTATTCATGACCGGATTGTTCTTGCTGTCTCTCAGCACTTATGTCGGAGCTCCACAGTGATTGTATGCATTTGCAATGGATTAAATGACAAAGATATAAAAGAGATTTGTGACTCTTGCCAAACAGAGGAAGAGTTCAAGAAGTGTATAAACAGTAGGATGAAAGAAAGATCATGTCGCAGCTGTTATTGTCAGCTTGTGGATAATTTTCAGAAAGGATCTGAAAAGTGAAAGTCTTAATAAGCTCTTGCGTTCTTGGCAACCCAGTTCGCTGGAACGGAACAACCAGGCGCCATGACTTCATTACCGAATGGGCAGAAGAATACGGCATCGAACTTGTGCCGGTGTGTCCCGAGACCAGGTTGCTTGGCTTGCCGAGAAGACCGATAAAGATGATCCAGGTCGGCTCCTTAGTCAAAGCCTGGGCAGGCGAAGAAGATGTTTATGAGGATCTTGAAAACACTTGCTCAGAATTGCTACGCGACAATCCTGACATTTGCGGATTCATTGGTTTGGCAAACTCTCCTACATGCGGTATGTCTGCAGGTGTCCGAAAGCGAGGTTCTACAATTCGCGGCGCAATGCACAGAGTAGCCGACGTACCGACGTGCGAAGTAAACCAGCTGAAGAACCAGATGGGGAGAGACAGTTTTCTCAACAGGGTAAAAAGATATTCAAGTAATAAAATAATGAATGAATAGTTCACAAAAAAGAAACAATATGTTTGAAAGGTAAACCTAATTACACTCATGAGTAACCGCTTCCCAATAGAGTTCTTTCAAGAGCTTGTTAAAAAGCAGATGATCCGGGATGAAATCGAAGACCTGGACATCACACTCGTCGATGGCGACGAAACGGAAGACCTGCTTTCTCTAGAGAGGACAGCGGAAGAAAGCACAAGAACTCAGAAATTATTTTAATTAGAACATATTTACCTTTACAAAGAAAACATTTTGTGTTAGGATAAGAATATGGAAGACAATAAACATTTTTTAGAAGCCGAGGTTAAACAGGCAGCTCATCGAGAGTCCTCATTGCAGCTGCAACTAAAGGCAAAAGACGAAAAGATTAAGAAGCAGGAGCTTCTTTTAGAAGAATTGTACAAGTTGGTTTATCACAAGCGAGCATGGCTCACCTTGAGTGATGACAACATTGAAGGATTGAAGAAGGTTATCGATAAGATACCTGAAGAAGATCGATGCAAGACAAGTCCACGAACGTCTGAAGAAGCAGACGAACATACTTGGGGAGTTTAATATGCTTGAACAAATTTTGTCAGCCCTGCAGAGCCTGCTTGTGGTGACTGTGATTAACTTCGTAGTTGTTACGACTGCTACAATTGGAATTCTTTATACTATTGATAAGATAAAAGAGAGAAAGAAGAGCGAAGAATAATTTTACGCTGGTGTAGCTCAGTTGGTAGAGCACCTGCCTTGTAAGCAGGATGTCGCGAGTTCGAATCTCGCCGCCAGCTCCATTTAATCCGAGTTAGCTCAGTTGGTAGAGCGCTTCACTGTTAATGAAGACGTCGTTGGTTCGAGCCCAACACTCGGAGCCATATGGGGGAACAGTAGCATTCACGACGGTGTTTGTATTGCCGGTTCAACTCCGGCATCCCCTTACTTTTGTGTAACATTTCCCAGTGTTCCTGCTATTTATAAACGTGCGGGGGATTAGCTCAGCTGGGAGAGCACCTGCTTTGCAAGCAGGATGTCATCGGTTCGATCCCGATATCCTCCACCATTTCCGAAAGGAAAACCTATGAGAAAAATAACGATGATGGCTCTGCTACTACTATCCTGTGGTACAGAGCCGTTTGTTTCTCGCGACGTCGATCCGCGTCATTGCGCCCACACATACCCACTAGAAGAATCACCAGACTTTTGCGAATCTAATTCTGCAAGCGACTGTTGCACCTGGGAAAGCGTGAGAACCGATGAAGGTCAGTGTCGTTACGACTACTGCGCCTCATATACTGACAACAACGAGTGTACTTGGGTACTACAATTCAAGTCTTGCTCAGAAGGGATGTTTTAATTATGGCTTCACACAGTGAAAGTAGATCTTTTAGAAAGGTTTGCGACAAGTTCAATTTGCGATACAAACTAAACGAAGCTGGAGAGCCAATCTCTCCAACGCGCAAGAGAGTATCACCACTTGACCACCTCTACGATCTTCACGACAAGTCAGTGGGAGTCCACGTCGCAAGAGATACAAAAAAGAAATACACTTTTATGAAAAACAAGCTCCTCAAGTTAGGCTGCAAGATTATTCAGGATGGTGACTTGGAGGGTAACTTTTCTATCACCCAAGCCAAGCTTCTTGAGGTTGCTAAAGAATTGTCATGTGTTAAGAAAAACCGCACTTTTTCTGCCGAGGAGAGAGCTGCAATACGAGAGAGGTTAATAGGATGAATCGCGAAGAAATGACCGCAAGTGAGCTTTTTAGAGACAATTTTGCCACAATTGACGGCTTTATGTCTTTCTTTAAATACAAGACAGTTCGTGACCTCGCAAGTGAGTCCGGACTTGATAGCAAAGATGTTTCAAAAGTCATTAAAAAGATGATTAAGAATGGCGACGCCATCAAACGCGGACGCTCTTACAAGTATCCGAACGGACGGTAGGAATGAGAAGAGTAAAAATAGGCACAAAGATTAAGGTTCCCACTGATCTCGGCGAAGACCACGGCGTCGTGCTGTTCTACGAGCCATCACCGTATTCAAAGGATATGTATCGAATCAAGTGGTACGACGGCACCCAAACTCTGTTCCGGCTGCAGAAAGAAAACTTGGTAAAAGATGTCAAAACAGCCGAAAAGAGAACTAATTAATATAGCAACGGACTCTGCGCCAAAAGATACTTGACTTGATCTCTTATATAGTGTATACTGGTTAGGGATCACAAACAAACGGAGAAAAACCACATGGCAATCGACTTCAAAACATTCAGCTTAACCGCACCTCTCGTTCTAGAATCGAAGTATCCTGTCCTCCTCCGTGGACGACACGGTATTGGTAAATCTCAAGTAATCTACCAGGTTGCGCAAAACATGCGTCTTCCTGTCGTAGAGCGCCGAGCATCCCAGATGACCGAAGGCGACTTGCTTGGTATCCCATCTCCTGACGGAATCAGCATAAACGGTGAGCAAGCTTCCAAGTTCCGCCCATTTGAATGGTTGGTCCAAGCTTGCACTGAGCCTGTTATTTTGTTTTTCGATGAGGTCGACCGCGCTACAGTTGAAGTCCGCCAGGGTATCTTTGAATTAACTGATTCACGCAAGCTTGCAGGCTGGCATCTCCACGAAGACACTGTGATTTGCGCAGCCATCAACGGTGGTGAACATGGCTCTCAGTACCAAGTGGGCGAGATGGATCCTGCAGAGCTTGATCGATGGACCGCATTTGACGTTGAGCCAACCGTAGAAGACTGGTTAGCTTGGGCTAAAGATAACGTCGATGAGTTAATCTGGGACTTCATCAACCAGAATAGAAAACATCTTGAACACTTAGATGACTTCGAGCCAGGCAAGGTTTACCCCTCCCGCCGCT
>Ga0315315_10001200_pt1 | contig 23565 bp, 22 predicted proteins | sample M140m3416metaG_FD_203699 | JGI IMG/M metagenome (GOLD analysis project Ga0315315, IMG submission 203699) | Ammonia-oxidizing marine archaeal communities from Monterey Bay, California, United States - M1 40m 3416 | ecosystem: Environmental > Aquatic > Marine > Intertidal zone | place: USA...
TAAACAACCCGCTGGAACAACCGTAAAAATTAACAAAAAATTTAACCCATACCTTGATAACTGGAAAAAGAAAAATATAAGAATCCCATTAGCAATTGAAGAAGATTCAAAAAAAAATTATGAAAATATTTCTTATTCATATGAAATATTTAATGAACTAATCATTTGGGGTCTAATTAATTATCCAAAATTATCTGAATATTTCATACATGATACAAAAATTTATGGAACAAAAGTATCCTTTGATAGAGATGTCTTTAAAGATCTTTCTCCAAAAGATAATGTTGAATATATGTTACTCAAAGATATTGTAAAAGGTAAAAAACATTATAATAAATTATCTCTATCTCAAAAATATATTTCAGATCTAATTAATAATAATAAAGAAGCCTCAAATAAAATTAAAAATAAATACCTCCAAATATGTCATACAAAACTTAAAAATAGAGAAGGAAACTATGACTACAATTTCAAAATTATAACATATCCAAAACATACATCAAAACCAGAACATAACCATAAAACAATGCTAAAAAAAAATAAATTACCCTTCGGAAAACATAAAGGGGAGCTAATCAAAAATATAGATGAAGATTATATCAAAAAATTAATGAAACTAAAAGATAAAGACCTCAAAAAAGCAATTAAAAGATCCAAAAAGAAATCTCAAAAAGGTGGATCCGGTCTAGAAGATAGAGAACAATACATAAAAGATATGGAAAAATCATCCTCTTCAGAAGAAGAAGTCACCATCGATCCAAGATTAAATAATTATTTAAGAAAAATAATAGGCATCAAAGAAGAAAATAAAAGGAAATGTAGTTCTCTTTTCAGAATGGTTGATGATAATATGAAAGAAGGTCCTGAAAAAGAAAGATATAAATATTTTATATCACAAAACCATCTAGCATGTCAAGAAGGCCTATTACATTATTGTAATATATGTAAAGATAAGTATGATACTTCAATCTATAATGAAAAAAATAAAGGAAAAGTTCAAACTCCAACCGTTAAGGATTATATGATACCAGAATCGTCACACTTCACTTCTAACATTCCAAGAAAAACTTTAAGACCGTCTTTTGAACCAAGGACATCATCCCCTCTATTAAGATCTCTATTTAATAAAAGAGGGGGAGGGAAAAGGAGAACAAAAAGAACAAAAAGAAAACGAAAAGCAAGGACAAAGAGAAAGAAAAATACGAAAAAAGATACATTACTTTATTTTTCAATGAAATCGTGTCCATATTGTATAGATTTCAATAATAATTGGAATCAATTATGTAAAAAATATAAAAATAAAATTATCATGAAAAAATTAATGGCAACAAACGAAAAAATGACACAAAAATTTAATATTACTTCTTACCCAAGCATCATACTTGTTAAAAATAATCCTATTAAATTTGAATATGATAGAAATAATATTAAAGATTTTGATAAATTTCTAAAAGAAAATAAATCAATCTAATAAGGTGAAAAAGAAGTACATTTGTCACATTTAATACCCATATTATATATACTATTTTTACCGCCAAATTGTAATGGAGTAATATAACTTACACTATGATTATGGATATCTTTCTGTAATATTGGATTTTGACAATGTAAACATCTCCATCCTTGTTTCATAGCTAAATTATATTTCATACCATTCATTTGGTTTTCTTTGTATGTTATTGAATTAAAATCATATAAAGGTTTCTCATCTGCTTCTTTCATATTTTTAAAAACTGTATAAACAAATGGTTTTTGAAATGTCATTAAATAATACAATGTTAAATAACCTGTAATAAATATTACAAAATAAATATGATGCTCATTTACAAATTTTTCAGGAAAACGCTTAAATAATTGATAATAAATAAATATCAATATTCCTAAAAATATCAACGTTTTCATTTATAACTATATATATATTAAATAATAAATAATAAATAATAAATAATAAATGTATTTAGTCTATATTCTTAAATCAGATAATCGTTCATACATAGGGATGACAAATGATTTTTTTAAAAGATGGAAACAACATAATAAAATAATTAAAGGAGGGGCAAAATATACATCTAAATATGATAATTGGTCTCCTATTTGTATTGTTGATGGATTTAAAACTAAATCAGAAGCTATGCAGTGTGAATGGAAATTAAAAAGAGTAAAAGGTTATTATAATCGTATTTGTAATTTATCAAATATTTTACAAAATAATAAAACATGGACAAAAAAAAGTCCATTAATTAGTTCACAAAATTTAACAATATATACTCTTGACCATTATAAACATCTATTTAAAACAAATACTAAAGAATTATATTGGTTCTAAATCATAATAAATATATTTTATATATTATATTAATTATGCCAGAAGCAGAAGCAGCAGCACCACCACCAGCAGCAGCAGCAGCAGCAATCGACAAGAAGATTAAAGAAAATAACTACAATTTAAAAAAAAATGAACGCCCATTAACAATAATACCATTAAATAGATACACCTTACCTAATGAAGGTGAACCATTAATTAATAAATTAGATGATCCAGTAATATTAGCCTCTCAATTTGATTTTTATGATAATGAAAAAACAGGTATTATTGATATTAAACCCGAATTAAAATTAGATACTATTAAAAAATCAATAGCGGCTAGTATAAAAGATAGGAAGATTGAGAGGGGTATTAATGAATCTCTGAAAAAGTTAAAAAGTAAAGAGATGTTTAACAAAACCCGTCAAAATAATGCGGATTCACTTAAAAGGTATGGCGTCTTTAAAGAACCAGAAGAATTATGGAATAATACTGGGGGAGAATATCAGGGTGAGCTACCTATTTATGGAACGCCAGATTTTTATAGTAGTCTTAAGAAAATACTTAAGGAGAATTTTAAAGATGATTACGATAATAAAATAACAGAGGATTTAAGGAAAGAGTTTAATGAAGTATTGAATTATATCACGAAAGATGTATGTAAAGAGGAAATATTTTCATTAAAAAAAAACACAAAAAGGGCTGCTACCGGAAATCTAATAGAAGATAAATTAAATCAAATATCAAAGAATATAATTAAGGATGGTAAGGAGGTTGAATATTACAAATTATTAGATCATTATATCGCTAATAATTTTAACCTATTAAGGTCATCCTCAAGAGAAGCATTTATTAAAGAAGAACAATTTGAAATCTATAATCCATTCTTTACTTTATATACCCTTAATGGATTATTACTTAATGCAGATAGAAAAGATAATATTAAAGGTTTTAAAGATCAACTAAAATATAGTATTTTTCATTTAATAGAAAAGATTATAGAAAAAGGTACAGATCCAAAAAATATTTCTAGAATAAGGCTGGCGAATGAAGGGAAGATGGGAAAGTCAAAGCCGCTAGGAGCATTGAGGAATTTTCAAAAAGGTCAACGTGCATATGATGTTCATGTATTTTTAAAGGAACAAAAAAATAAAATAATAGATAAATTACTCGAAGATAAGGAAGAAAACCAGTATGATATATTTTGTGGTAACTTTTATATTATTCTTAATTTATGTGAAAAAATAATAAAAGAAGCAGAGATATCCGGTACCGACAAATCGAATCGCGATGAGGTTCCGGGGAAGGATCAGAAACATAAGCCGGTGAGGAACCATGATAAATGGTGGAAGAACCCCTACATACATAAATGGGCATCCGGACCATCATCAACATTATTTCATATGTTTTATGATGCTTATCTAGGTTCAAATCAATTTGTTAAACGCGATGGGGCCGGTGCATCCGAGGCCGGTGCAGCCGAGGCCGGTGCATCCGAGGCCGGTGCATCCGAGGCCGGTGCATCCGAGGCTGGTGCCGGCTGGAATGAAACCAAATACTCAAATTATAAATTTACTAAAAATTCGTGGGATCCTCGCAAATCGTTGGAGGAGGAAGACACGAAGCAGGGTGGGGATGAAGCGAATAAGGTAGAGGGGGCGAGAGAGAAGTTAAAAAACCTTATTTTTAATGGTGAAGAAGGGTTTAAGAAAACCAAGGATCATATAATAGAAAATATGGATAAAAATGATGGTTTCAAAAATTTTTCAGATTTTTTAGAAATAGCGGCACCAGCACCGCAAGACGCAGCTGGGGCCGCGGCGCAACCGACGGCAGAGAATAGGCGGCGGGAGGAGAAGAAAAAATTATTCCATCATTTAATTGAAGTCTCTATTATTCTTAATGGTATAAAAGATGTTTATAACCCTATACATTTTTCTAATGAAGGAATATATTTAAAAAATAATTTTATAATATCGTTTAATGATTTAGATGAAACTGGAAAAGATAAAACAGCATTTACACAATTAAAGTTTCTGATAAAATATTATAACATATTAATAAAAGATGATGGTAAGCGTCTTATAGAAAAAATAAATAAGAATAGCATTATGGATTATAACATTTCAAATAGAGATGATTTATATTTTGAAGGGAAATATACTTATCCATCATTTAAAAAGGGGGCTAAAACTAAAACAGGTTTGTTTATTTCATTATTAGTAAAAACATCCATATCTTTCACTTTTTTTGACTTCATGAGTGGATTTTTGGATTCTGGGATGAATTTGTGGGACCTATTCATAGATCCGACGGAAGTGGCTGCCCCTTTTATGCCCGCGATTTTTATGTTAGATGTTGCCGCGGGTATGACGCTCTTAGCTGGTAGTTCTTATGCTGCGTCCGCTGCTGGCGTGGAGCTCCTTAGCAGCGGCAGGCAGCAGTGGCAAAAAAAGGGGGATCGTGCAGAATACCGACGGACAATTGATAGAGATCCTGGGAATACTTATTTCAATATTCAGCCCCGGGAGGTCCCGGGGGAGTGGGCGGATGCGGGTAGGTCGGCGTTTGAATCTTATTCAGAAGAAGCAATAGAAGACGAGGTAAAATTTAAAAATACTAATAGTGAAGGTAAAAGTGAACGACAAGTTCTGCTAGATACGGATCCGAAGCTTTTGATTGAACGATTACAAGGTGAGAAAGGATTTAAAATTGAACAGTCTGAAATAAGTGGAATTACGGACGATATGAAGGAAGCGAATGAAAAATTAAAAAAAAAGGAAGAAGACTTAAGAAAAGTGATGAAGGAGGAAAATGAAACATCCACTACGAGTAAAAAAGAACCGGTTAAAAAAGCGGTTGAAGCACGGGCGGATGCACTAGACGAAGTCAATATTCATAAAAAAAAACTAGTTGAACTTATACTTAAAAAAGAGCAATACACGGACCAAAGTGGTGGAGATGTAAAATTAAATAGAAGTAATTTTGATCCAGAGATATGGAAAAAAATTGATGAAGAAGGTAATTATATTCATCGTAAAGATTTATGTTCGATTATTGAAAATATAAAAATCAAAATTAAAAAAGTTGATGATTTTGATATCGACGAAAAAGTAAATGGTATTCTAAATACTACTATAACCATAATACAAGAACTAAGCAATAGAATGACTAACTTTAATATTATACTAATTGATGAAATTATTGAATTTAATTCAGGAATAGATTTTTCTGATAAAAAAATTGATAAGTTAATAAAAGAGTATAATCAACTACAGGGATCAGAACAAGATGAATATTATATTAAATTTAAAAAAGTATTTGGGGATTTTAATGAAAATTATCAAAAATTCCAAGGAGATATAGATAAGGAATTGAAAGGGAAAAAAATGGATGATTTAAAACAGCTATCGACTGATGATATTAAAGAACAAATAGAAAAAGAGAATCAACTAAAGAAATTGAAAAGTCTTCAAGCAGGTGGAGACCCTAGTAAGTTTGAAATTATAACAGATATTAAAACTAAACTTAAAACTATTGGAGCAAATATAAATAATTCTGTTATATTATTAAAAGATCTTTCAAAATTTAAAGATGAAGTGGATGGAACAAGTGGAGGAATTTTCTCTAGAAAACGTAAAGGTAGACCTTCGCCCGATAGACCTTCACCCGATAGACCTTCTGCTGCTGAACCAGGCGCCGACCCCAATGCTCCGGATAAATCTAAACCAGAAGATAAAGTAATAGCAGAAAAAATAATACGGTCATATGTAGATGCAAAAAGAAAAATAGAACATTCAATGGGAAATAAATCTTATGAATGTAATTCATATAAACATTATATTGATGATGCTAGTAAGAAAAAAGAAGAAATAAGGAAATTAGACTTATCAGAGAGCGCACAAGATAAAAAAATAGAAGAATTTGATAAAGCTGAAAGTAAATTGATAGATATAATGAGATTATGTGAACAACAAAAAGCAGATTACGAAGCAGAAAAACAGAAAAAATCTCAAAATAAAATAGATGAAGAAAGAAAAAGGATTGAAGATAAATATAAAAAGATTGATGAAGAACGTCAAAAAGAAAGAGAAAAGGAAGACCAAGAAAGAAAGAGACAAAAGGAAAAAGAAGATAAAGAAAGAGAAAATCTCATGAAAAAAGAAGAAGAAATGAAGAAACAAAGAGAAAAAGAAGATTCTTCAAAACCTTCGCCAGATAGATCTTCACCCGATAGACCTTCGCCAGATAGATCTTCACCCGATAGACCTTCGCCCGATAGATCTTCGCCCGATAGACCTTCACCCGATAGACCTTCTGCCGATAAACCTTCCGCAGATAAACCTTCCGCAGATAAACCTTCCGCAGATAAACCTTCTGCCGATAAACCTTCCGCAGATAAACCATCACCAGATAAACCATCACCTGATAAACCATCACCAGATAAACCATCACCAGTTAGATCTGCGGATGAATTATTTAATAGATTAGATAAAGATGGTAGTAAAGGCTTATCTAGAGAAGAATTTAAAGAAATTGTTGATGAAGATATCCCTAAGAAATCAAGACCAATGAAAGAGATATTTGATGATTTAGATGTTGATAAAAAGGGAAAGATAAATAAAGAACAATTTGAAAAGATTGTAGAAAAAGGTTCATTACCAAAAACAGAAAAAGATCCAAAAGAAATATTTGATGATCTCGACATTGACAAAAAAGGATCAATTAATAAAGAACAATTTCAAAAAATAGAAGAAAAAGGTTTAATTCCTAAAACGGAAAAAGGTGCAAAAGAAATATTTGATGAACTTGATGTTGACAAGAAAGGGGAAATTGATTTTGAAAGGTTTAAAAAATATCCAGATAAATTACCTACAAAAGGACCAGGAGAAGTATTTGATGAATTAGATAAAGAGAAAAAAGGTGAAATTGATTTTGAAAAATTTAAAAATTATCCAAGTAAAGGTGTTATAAATGAAAGAGTTAAGGGTATAGATGAAATTTTTGATGAGTTAGATAAAGATAAAGATGGTAATGTCACAAAAGAAGAATTCGAAAAACTACCAGAAAAAGGAAAATTTACAAAAGGGAAAACCACTGACCAAATATTTGATCGATTAGATAAAGATAAAAAAGGGAAAATAAATTTAAATGAATTTGAGAAATTAGGTGAAATAAAAGATGAACTCATATTAAATAAAAAATCAGATAAAAAGCCAAAACCATACCATAAAATTTTTAAGGAATTAGATAGAAATGGTGACGGATTAATAGATAAAAAAGAATTTTCAGATATTTTAAAAGAAGGCTCATTACCAACAAAAATGGAAAATGATAAAATAAAAAAAAGAGATAGATTATATCAGATGAGAAAACAAAAACAATTGGAGGATGAAGAAAAAGGACTTCTTACAACAATTACAGATATCTTTGACGAAAAAGAAGAAATATTTGAGGATGAATATGGTCCCATAACTCATGATGATATTAAAGATGTCGATAGAATAATAAAAAAATATAATTCTATGAATGACGATTATCATGAACTAATAGACGAATATTATGAACATAAAAAATCATCTGGTTCTAAAGAAGAAAGAAATATACGGTTACTTGTAACAAAAGAAAAAGAAATTAATGAATTAAAAGAAATCATTTTAGCTATGAAACAAACTACAAATAAATTAAAAGATTCATGTGAAAAGAAAATTGTTGCAGGAAAATTAGTTAAATCAGATCAATTAACTGATGAAGATGTTAAAAGTAGAGAAGCGTTTGAATATTTTAAGGGTCAAGTTGATAAAGAGTTTAATTTTCAAAATAAAAAATGCTCTGAAAAAGTTAAAAATTTCAAAGATATATCATCAAAGAAAAAAGAAATTGTTAAAGAAGAAATAAGAGATGAAGTTGAAAGTGACCTTAAAAAAGAACTCAAAAAAGAAGTAAGAAAAGAACTAAAAGATAAAGATAAAGATAAAGATAAAGATAAAGATAAAGAAACAAAAACTATTAAAAAAAATAGAGGTAAAAAAAGAACTCCTAAACGAACCCCTCGAAGATCTTCAAGAAGATCCCCTAGAAAGGATAATAGAAGTAGAAGAAGTAGAAGTAGAAGAAGAATAACTGCTAAAAAAATAAGAAGAAGGACTATTAATAGTAAGAGAAGGATAAATAAAAAAAAATAATGATTTAGTTTTTTTAAGTTTTTTTTTGTATTGTTGTATTTAATGAAAAGATTTGCTAATAATGAGAATATTACAAATGATTTAACAAGGGCATCATGGAGTAATTCTTCAAATGCTTCTAATTCATTAAGTAACCGACTATTAAACGATAAATTAAAAGAAAATATTTTTATACAAAGTAAGCTTCCTCAAAAACCAATATCAGAAGAAGTTACCCGTATACCAAGTAATAATACCTTTACAGCAGATAGAAATGAAATGAATCGTTTTAATAATATGACACAAGATATGCTTGATAAAGATAAAGAAATACATGAACTTAAAAATAAACTAAGCATTACATCTATCGATATAGATAAATTAAAAAATGATGTTAAAAAAGGAAACACTTATAAACTCGAAAATGATATACTAAAAGATAAACTAAATGAACAATATAAAGAACATAAAAAACTACTCGAATATCAATCCAAATTTAAAGAACTAGAAATATTAAAACAAAGGGATGAAGAAACCATAGAATCATTAAAAACAATTATTAGAAAATTAATGAAACCAGAATATGAAGAACAAGAAAAGAAATATAAAAATGATAAATTAAAAGAAATATTATTAAAAAAAAATCAAGATTATAATGAAGATCAAATTGATAACCTTTTTGAAGAAATGGAAATAACTGAAGATATTAATATAACTAAAGATCTTCTTATAACTATAATAGAATATCTTGATGATAATTAAATATATTCCATATATATATATATATTAATGCCAATAGCAGGAAAAAGAAACATTTATTCAAAAAGGACAGAAGAGGAAAAATTAAGAGCACAAAAAGCAATTGATAATCATGTAGTTCCGTTTATTATTAGAGGGTCGGCTGAATTAAACGATATAATCCTTGAACGAAAAAGAAATATCAATAATTTAATAAGTCAAAATCGTAGACTTTTTAGTGAAAATCAAACATTAAAACGGGATAAAAAAGAAGTACAAGACAAATATAATTTAATTAAAGGTTTAATAAGAAATATCCCAAATGAAAACCTTCGCCATTTTGAAGATAAAGGTGGTTATTTTAATACAGATACATATGGAGATCTTATGGAATATAGTGACCCTAACCGCTTAGATAAAAATTTTTCACCAACATTTAGCATACCTGAATCTCCCAAATTAAATTATATGTCTGAACAAAATTCAACTGAAACAAAAAAAGCTATGGCAAATTTTTTAGAAGGAATAGAATCACAAGGGGGGGCGCGTAGAAATACTAGATCCCGTAGAAATACTAGATCTCGTAGAAATACTAAATCTCGTAGAAATACTAGATCTCGTAGAAATACCAAAAAACGTAGAAATACCAAAAAACGTAGAAATACCAAAAAACGTAGAAATACCAAAAAACGTAAATAAATTTATATTATACTAGTATATAATGGTTAGAGCATGGATTTCTCCGATTCCACGTAATATTCATCTTATCTGGATAGGGACAAATCCATATCCAGATTATTTTAAACTTTTTTTAACTACTTTTGTAAACCATTTACCGGAATTTACAATAAAAGTTTGGGAAAATAAAGACTTAACTCGTAAAAACTTTCCAAAAACATTTTCATATATTCAAAAAGCAAAAAAACTTCAAGGGAAACAAATGAAAGATGAGGATGGAAATAAAATGTATAATAAAAAAATGGAACCATTAACATACTCAAAATGGGCACAAATAACAGATCTAATGCGTCTAGAAATAATATATAATCAAGGGGGCTTCTATTTTGATACTACATTTGAAATACTTAAACCTCTCTATAATATCCTTAATAAAAAGAAGTATCGTTTTGTAGGTTGTAATGAAGTACCAAGATTTAAAGATTTTCCAATCTTATCAAACTCATTCTTTGGAGCAACAAAAAATAATGTTATTCTTAAAAGATTATTAACAAAGAAAAGATTAAATGATATAGATTTTTATGATAGTTCGGTTGATTTTCAAACCGGTCCAGGTTATTTAAGAAGTGGTATTAATCTGAAGGATAATTATCATATATATCCAACAAACTATTTCTATCCATTTGTAGAAGAATATTCTCCAGGGGAAGATCCAAAGTATAGAAAAGCAACTAAAAATAAATGTCACAGTAAAAGGAAAAGTAATAAAGCTAAGAATAAAAAAACACTTAAAAATAAAAAAGGAACAATTACTTTCCCATGTAAAAAATATCCTAAATCATATGCCCTTAAACACTGGCAACTTGGAAAAAGTTGGTTAGTATCCGAATATTATACTATGTAGGTCCCATTAACATAAAACCAGTTTTAGTTTTAATATATTCATAATTATCAAGTGAATATTCAACTATATTTTGTAATACTTTTCCTTTATACAATAAATTATAATTTCGTCCATTATTTTCAATAGTATATATTCCATCAGCATCCTTTAATGATTTCTGAATAATAGAATTTGCTTTCTTACAACTTACATGTACAATAAATCCTTTATTAAGTTTAGGATGATGGACTATACTTATTAACTTAGATTTTCTTTCATATACAGGACATTGATAGTCCTCTATTACAAATGTCTCATTTATAGGATCAGAAAAATTATAAACTAACATTATTATCCCCAGAATTAATATAACTATAGTTGTTTCATTATCTGTTTCCATTTATACTTTAAATATAAATTAAAAAATTTCCATAACCATCGGAATCATTGACAAGAAATATTTTCTTCTCTTCTCTTTTTATACTTTCCCATACATCTCCAACAGTTTTTTTTAAAAGATCTAAATCCATATAAAATACATCCATTTTATTTTCTTTTAAACTACAATTCAATCCTAAACAACCATCCCCAAAATTAGATGAGCCGGCATCATAAATATTAATTAATTGTTCCATATTATCCTTTAAGAACTTACTTATATATTCTGGACAACTATCTACATTCTGTATATTCATTTACTATTTCACAGTATTATTTTTTATTATTTTAAACTATCTATCATTCATCGAAGCCATAATCGCCGCCTGCATATCTTCTTCTTCCCGTCGACCGTTTAATTCATCAACCATATTATTAATCATATTAAGATATAAATTTTGCATTATATTTGGTCCACCCGCTTGCTCCACTGACATATCACCATCACCTTCTTCTTCTGCTTCACCATCATCTTCTATATGATCTTGGGCTTGACCTTCTATAGATACATTTATCTGTTCAAGTATTTCATCTATAGCCCCTTCTATACCATTATTTTCACCCGATCCATCGTCATCGGTTTCTTGTTCATCTAGTATATTATCAGGATCATCAGGCTCCGGTTCGGATTCAAATTCATAGCGACATACAGGACAAGTATTATTTTCTTTTAACCATGGCATTATTCCCAAACACTCTTCTTTATTTTCCCCCTTATGAAAAAAATGACCATCTGAACCACATGGAAGACGTATGACTTTATCATCTTTCTTAAAATTATTTTGACAAATAGCACACGACAAATTATTAACAATATCTTCATCAGTCACTTTATATTCCCCCAATTTATCACGGACTTCATGGGAAAGAGGGCGTACCTTTCTCTTTTCATCATTATTAAAAGAATCTTCTAAAAGATCACCACCATTTAATAAACCATTTAAATCACGAATAATTGGTATTATAATAGGATTAGTACTAATATTCATAGAGGGTTGAGGGGTCATCGTAGTCGTAGTATTAATAACTTGTATTAATTGTTCTAAACTCCTATGATTACCACCAAGATTTACACTAATAATATTTCTTCTAATTGGATTATTATTTCCTTCCATATTAAGTAATTAATATAACTATATATATTTATTTATCTTTAATATATTCTTTCATTATTTTTTCAATTAAAGACTTTACAATCTTATCTTTTTCTCTATTATAACTATTATAAAACATATTAATATCTTTTATGGATATTGTGACCCCTTCCATTTATTATTATGATAATTTTTTTAGTTTTAATTATTAAATTTTCAAATTTAAATATTATCATATTATATAATAATGGATTATACAAGCAAAATACAACATGATTTAGATTGTAATTATCTAGACCTATCAAAAGATAATGCAAGTAATATAATCTTAGGATGTATAAATAAACCTAAACCTCAAATAATTAATAATAAAAACCTTGTAGAAGGCTTTGCGGCTGATTATAGTTCGGGTGTAAGATATATTCCAAAAGGGGAATGTCCGGTTGGTTATAAAAAAAAAGAAGATGGATGTTATCAAGTATGTAAATCATGTAATTATTCAGATAAATTTATCGAAAAAGTACTATACTCCGAAGAATCAAAAGAATTATTAAATGAAGATTCTTTTAATTATGCTGTTACAGATGTAGATTGGGATTTAAATCAAAATGGAGAATTTATTTCATAAGTAAGTTATTTACCCATATTTTCTTTAATTGTAACCATTTCCCTTTATCTTTTCCAATTATAGGATGGGCGTTATATTCATCACTTTTTATAATATTATTCTTATTAAATATAGAACAAAATCCATAAGAGTTTTGTTCCGTAATCATATAATTATAACAATCTACATAATAACTCCCAAACAATTTAGTATCCTTGGCTGTTAAAAGAGTATAATATAAAAATAGCATCCAATGCCGTAATATCTTACTATTATCCCCTCTTTGAGGATTATTCACATGTTTTATTAAATATATATACCGTGGATAATCTATATTAAAAGTACATAGATCACATCCACACTCAATATTTATTACATCAGAATTCCTATATATTGTTCCATGGTTATCTTTAATAAAAGGGATAATGGTTCTGTTATTCTGCTTTATATTATTTATATCTTTAGTATCCATACTCCACGTTTTTTCAAAATGAGAAGAGTTAAGTCTCATACTTAATTTATATTCTCGTTTTATACACTCCCCCAAATCTAAAAGGTTTTTAAGTACTGGTCCGTATGGAATATTCTCTTCTATTATAAGATATATTACATCTACAGGAATACCTAACCTTTTAAATAACATAAAATAAAAAAATATCTGTTTTATAAAAAATTGTTTATTCATTGTTTATTATCATATTTCACATTTTTTTAAGTATTCAAAGATCCTCAAGAAAGTCACTTTCGTTATTTCCAAATCCATCTCCCTCAGGAAAAGATGTGTTTCGGAAATTAGATGTCTGGGTCTTCTCAATAGCCTGAATAATCGCCCCCTTAACTAGATCGAAAGAAGCATCACGATCACTTGTATCTAGTGTGACAGTAATCAGGACCTTTTCAGGTGATTCGTATTCTGTTACTAGATTTTCAAAACGAAGTCGAGTCATTTTAATTTTTCGATCTTCAGTAATCCTAATATTTACTTGTTCTGATTTCATATTGTTATCAGTATTAACGATCTGAGTAGAGATCTCCTTAATATTTCGTCCTTTTGCTCCAATAAACTTAGGGATAAGATGATGATCCATTGCCGTCTTAAAGACATACTTAGTTTGATGTTGACCATTTCGTCGCCCCTTGTTCTTAAGATACATCTCTTCATGCTTCATCACATTAGAATGGAGGACATCAAGGTTTTCCTTTGTTGGTGCCCTGATCATAGCAAATACAGGATGTTCTCGTGTATCATCACACTTAAGAGTACAAAGGACCCCGTTTTCAAGTTCACACATTCCCTTTGTCTTAGAAATAATATGCTTCTTAAGATTAATACCCTTACTCCCAATGAAAGGTCCGATATCATCTTGACTAATTGAAAGTGTTACCTCCATCTCTTCATACGTATTATCCTTCACTGTCTCCTTCACTGTATCTTCAACCATATCTTCAACAGTACCTTCGACTGTATCTGCGCCTCCTCGAAGACGAAGTACTAGATGAAGTGTTGATTCCTTCTGAATATTATAATCTGCCAGTGTCCGGCCATCTTCTAGTTGCTTTCCAGCAAAGATAAGACGTTGTTGATCGGGTGGAATACCTTCCTTATCTTGAATCTTTGCCTTAACGTTCTCAATTGAGTCAGAGCCTTCGACTTCGAGGGTAATTGTCTTCCCTGTAAGGGTCTTTACGAAAATTTGCATTATTTCTGAGTGTTCTGTTAGTGTTGTTCTTTATTCTATTACTTACCTATTTTGTATGGTATACTATAAAAAGAATATTTCAAATTTTGATTTAATTAAAAGATATATATTTAGAGTTCTCGAATATAGTTATTTGTCTATTTAATAATTATACTTGAGAATTATAAAAAAAATATAATCATAATTATAATCAATAATGTTATCATTTAATAAAAATATAACTACCATTATAAAATTTTCATTTTTAATATGTATAGCCTGCTTAGTAATATTTAATCCTTTAATGGAACTTATATTCCCATTAACACCACTAAGGTTCATAGCACAATTATTTGCTATAACTTTTACAGTTTTTTTAATTAGTAAATATGGAAAAGGTAAAAGTTTCTTTAGTCCGTGTTGCAATTATCAAGACTGCTGTGGTGAAACTGAAGGAACACCCGATTCAAATAATGAACTGATTAATTAGAATTTAACATATATATACATATAATCAATATTATACTTATAATACTTAATATTGCTAAAGCTACATGTAAATCCATCGTTTTTTCTTTTAATTCTGAAGTAAGTTTATTTGATTTATTCTTTGATAAAACAAGTTTATTATTACAATTTTCTTCTTTATTTTTAACTTGTTCAAGTTCGTCATTTACTTTATCTTTAATTTCCCGCAATTCATTCATTTCAGTATTTAATTCATTTAACTGTTTTTCATTCTGATTGTTATTTTCGCGATTTACTTCATTATCTTGATTATACCTTTCTCTAATTTCTTTCAATTTTTCTTCACATTTTTGTGCAGCATCGTTTATTTTTTTATCCTCCTCAGCTTCTTTTTCTTTAGCATCCTCTCCTTCTTCAACTTCTTCTTCTTTAACTTCTTCTTCTTCAACTTCAACTTCAACCGAACTTATTTCATCTGTAGGCATACTAGAAAAACTATAAAATGGATTATTTTCTTCATCAATGCCCGGTATTTCACCAATATCGCCAGGATATTTTCCATACATACCATCATCGTTAGCAAATAATCCTAAAACAGGGACAGTATTTACATTGTCTATAGCAGTCATTCTATCAACCTCAGGGAGACTAGTTGCTCTTACAACATCATCAGTGGTATATGTTTCTTCAGATGTTTCTGTTTCTGTTTCTTCAGGTGTTTCTGTTTCTTCAGATGTTTCTGTTTCTCCAGGTGTTTCTGTTTCTGTTTCTTCAGGTGTTTCTGTTTCTTCAGGTGTTTCTGTTTCTGTTTCTTCAGATGTTTCTGTTTCTCCCGGTGTTTCTGTTTCTTCAGGTGTTTCTATTTCACTTAAAAAATTATCCATATTTTCCATTCGCGACCATTTAAAATATTCGCTTACAAGAATCAAAAGGACAATATACATTATAATGCATTTTAAATCTAATTTCATTATAATATATTTTATAAAAAAATTTCAGTAATATTTATTTTAACATGAATATAATATATATCCCAATATTAACAAAATAAAAATTATTAATCTTGTATTATGGTTCTCTTTTATTAATTTATCCTCATTATTTAAAAACCGTTCTATAATAGGTTCTCCCTCATCATCAAGGACTTCTGACCCTGATAAACGACTAGAATCAGAAGATAAAGATCCATTATTACAACTTGACGTGTATTCTTTCATTCTATATCTCACATCTTCGGGAGATTCTCTATCTATATTATCAACTTCTTTTAACTTATATACTCTTTTAATAGTTCCCGAACCAGAAGATTTTCCAAAAACACTATACTTTCCATTATGTATATTCCTCAATTTCCACATTTTTCCTTTTCCAGTTTTTCCAACAAAAGGGGTTCCATTGTTATTTTTAGGTATTTTATCCTCTGGTATATTATATAAACAACAAGAATAAGGTTGTCCCTTTTCTAATATACTATTATTTTCTCCTCCCCATGTTTGAAAATAATTACAATCTTTACTAGCATAACATCTTTCGCCACATAGTTCTTTTATTTCTTCTTCTGTACCTAATAACTCACCATTCATTTTAAGATTTTCATTACCATGAGCAGGCGCCCCAGCTCCAAAATTATCATATTTTAAATAACAACCTAAATCACTCTTATATGCTCCAAAATCAGCTAAACTTCTAGCCCCAGTAGATCCGGTTTTATCTATCCATGACGGACCAGGAGTATCCGCAGCAGGTTGAGTAGTTTTTATCTCAATATTATCGTTACTATTACCCTTTTCTATTTCTTCTATTTCATAACCCCTACAACCAGAATTTTTCTGTGATCCATCATTATTATCACATTTATAATCATGCCAAGAACCACTATCTTCACCGGGCTTACAATATTGTTTAATTTCACTAGCAGTTGAAATTCCTTCAAGACCTTCACTTGGTTCGGGGCAAGGAGTACCATAATTATCAGATTCCTGTGTTATAGTAAAAGTCTTTATACATTGGGAGTTACATTGAGTCCAATTTCCATCACAATTTACTGGAGTATTATCGGGTATTTGATTATTTGTAGCACCGGTACTACCATCTGTACTACCATCTGTACTACCATCTGTACTATCATTTTGATTTAAAATTTCTAATATATCTTCACTAGATTTATCAAATAAATCCTCTTGTCCGGTAAATACTCGTAGTAATTGTTCTCTATCGTAACAAAAACATTTTTTATGGTCATCACTATTAGGGTTATCTACATAATAATATAAAACACAATCCCCAGCAGCGTCTCTACATTCCTCATGTGAATCTTTTATACCTAAATTAGTTCTATTTTCAATATTATATAAATTTTCAAGTCCCTCAACCATATCTCCAAATGGATAATTCATATACGGTTCTGCAGCAGGAGCACTATCATCAGCAGAAGCAGGAGCATCGGCAGAAGCATCGGCATCGGCAGAAGCATCCGCAGAAGCATCGGTAGAAGCATCAGCAGAAGCATCGGCAGAAGCACTACCATCGGCAGAAGCATCGGCAGAAGCACTACCATCGGCAGAAGCATCGGCAGAAGCAGGAGCATCCGCAGAAGCATCAGCAGAAGCATCAGCAGAAGCATCCGCAGAAGCATCAGCAGAAGCATCAGCAGAAGCATCAGCAGAAGCATCAGCAGAAGCATCAGCAGAAGCATCAGCAGAAGCATCAGCAGAAGCATCCTCATTTATATTTTCACCTTTTATCTTTAACACTGCTATATTAGCAGAAACAGAACTTTCTTTAGCAATATTGGCAAATTTTTTAGATTTATCTTCAGCTGTTTTACATACCTCTGATGCTGTAATAGTTTTATCTGTTAATTCTTTAATTTTTTCATAATTTTCATTTGATTCTTTCATATTCTTTTCGATTCGTTCCAATTGTTTGTCTTTTATTTTATCAATATCACCTGAGCTAATAATACATTTATCAGATATAATATCTTTATTAGATATATAATATATTCCTCCAATAATACCAACTATCATTATTATAGGGATAATAATTTGTGCGGCCTTTTTTATATTTCTGGAAGGTCCAACTTCTTCGGCGCCTCCAATTAAATTATTTATCATTTTCATTCTTAATATATAATATATTATATTATATTTATGTGGTCTGATTTTGAAAATGAAACATTAATTCATAATCATAAATTAACAAAAATATATAAAAAAAGATATCAAAGAGCAAGTGATTTTCATAATTCACTCTATAATTTATTAGGTATTATAAATGTAGTCACATCAATTATATCAACAACGTTTACTTGGGCAAGTGAATTAGATGATATAAGTAAAAAATATATCCTCCGTATCCTTATTACTCTAGCAACAACATCAGCAACAATCCAAAATTACTATAATTTTCAAGAAAACTCAAATAACTATATGTTAACATCCAAAAATTATGCGAAAATACAAAATAAAATAGAAACTATAGGAAACATACATCCCGATTATAGAACATCAAAACCACATGATTTTTTAAAAAAAACACAAGATAAACTAAATGAATTATCAGATAATAGAAAAGAAATATCATCCTTTATGATTAAATGCTTTTATCAAAAAAAATTAGATGATTATTCATACCTCGAATCAAAACACTTAAAATATAAAGAATTAAAAGAAAATGAAAAATTAAATTATACTAAAAATATAACTGTAGATATTCTAACAGATGAAGAAGATAATAGCGAAGACATATCTTAAAGGATCCACGGCCATTGAAATTTAAGGAAATTATCCATAGACTTATTTCGCAACATTCTTGGAGAAGGAAGTTGTTCTTTAATTATAACTTTACTTCTATTTATTTTATTATTAGTTTTATTTTTATCATTATTTTTATCATTCGATTTTTTTCTTACATCATCAGAAATTAATTTATGCAAATAATAATTTCCACTTATCATTCTATATTCTTTACTAAGAAAATTATTCTTAGTTTCAAATTTTAAATATGAATTAAATTTCATATTTAAAAATATATTACTTATATTTAATAAAATGATTAAAACAATTCTATTATCCTTATTTACTCAACAAGTCACTTCAAGTGAAATTCTTCTCCCCGGAAGTCAATTAGATGATCATAATTGCGTTCTAGATGGAGGATACTCGTGGTGTGAATCAACCCAAAAATGTTCTCGCCCATGGGAAGAACCTTGTCCAATATTATCATTAACATCTCATGTAACTGGTTTTTGTCAGAATTCTCTAATGCAAACATGCAGAAAAGTATGCGATATCCCCCAATGTGAAATTGGTCATTGTGCTCAAAGGATAGATAATTGTTGCGATTATATATGTCAACCTCAAAATATCCCGTGTAATGTGTGTCCTCCTCCGATACCATGTCCAGCCCCACCACCAAATTGTCAATACACACACCCTGAATCTGATAATTGTGGTTGTATTACATCATGCGGGACAATTGATTGTTCAAATAGTATTTCTCTTGAAGGTGAAATATGTGGAGGATATATGCCTCAAGGAATGACACAAAATTGTATTCATGGTTTAGAATGTGTATACACTTTAGGACCTATGGTAGCAGATGCTCCAGGAACTTGTCAGAAACAATGTAAAACAACTAGAGATACATATGGTAATTGTGTCTCCGATGGATGTTCGAATTGGTTTGATGGATGTAATAGTTGCTCTGTTAGTGACAATACAATTCAAACATGTCGCCAAGATAATATATGTTATGGAAGAAATCCGGGACACTGTATGGATAATATTCAAGAACCTTCGCTGATTACAAATATACCATGGAATTGTGTCAGTTGGTTTGACGGTTGTAATACTTGTTATGTTAATAATGGTGCTTTAGGAGGATGTACTATGATGATGTGTTTTACTAATGTAGAACCTTATTGTATGAGTTATACCACTGGAGAATTGCGACCAGGGGATATATGTTATCGTTTCTGTGAAGATGGTTCTCAAACATTCATTTCAAGACGCGATGATTGTCCTAAAAATACAGCTTGTATTCAAGATGACCCTGATAGATTGGCATTTGACACCTGTTCCAATAATGCCCTTAGATGTGTCCCTTTTAATGCTCATTAAATATATTTTGAATAATATAAATTTGAAACTTTGTAGTTATCATTATTAAAAAATTTAAAATGAACTATGATGACATGATTACATGCGATCATTGTTCAAGGGTTTGGGATGGTAATGCTCAATGTCCATGTATATTATATCTTTCAGATGAAGAAAGTCCACGACCAAAGTTTATTGATGTATCAACGCAAACAAAAAAAATAAGGGTATGGGGTCCCAATAAACTTCAAATCGCACAAGAAGCAGTTGATAAAAAATTCTCATATTATATAAAAAAATAAGCTATTATACTCTTCTCTTTCTATTTGTTCTCTTCTTTCTATTTGTTCTCTTCTTTCTATTTGTTCTCTTCTTTCTATTTGTTCCCTTCTTTCTATTTGTTCTCTTCTTTCTATTTGTTCTCTTCTTTCTATTTGTTCTCTTCTTTCTATTTGTTCCCTTCTTTCTATTTGTTCTCTTCTTTCTATTTGTTCTCTTCTTTCTATTTGTTCTCTTCTTAACAGATCCTCCTACTTGATATCCTCGAGGGATATCCCAATGTGTAGTACCAAATGGATCTATATAATAAATAGAACCATTGAATCCTTGTTCAACCCGCCATCCCATAGGTAATGGAGGTGTTTGTATATTTGGTTGTTGTATATTACCGTCAGGGAACATACCTGGTTGTCCCATAGGTTGGGGACTCATCATACCTGGTTGTGGCATAGGTTGATAACCCATCATACCTGGTTGTCCCATAGGTTGGGGACTCATCATACCTGGTTGTGGCATAGGTGGATAACCCATCATACCCGGTTGTGGCATAGGTTGATAACCCATCATACCCGGTTGTGGCATAGGTGGATAACCCATCATACCCGGTTGTGGCATAGGTTGATAACCCATCATACCTGGCCCCCATACCCCAGTATAAGTGCTATATTGTGGAACCATTCTAGGCATATCAGTTAATTGAGTAGGTTCAAATTCATCTTTTTCATCTTCCAAAAATGATAAATCTATTTGTGTTTCATCTACTTCACTTCCTTCATCAGTCTTTTCTTTTAATTTATCAACATTATCTGATGCTTCCTCTATTAAATCTTTTAATTCATTATCAGAAACAATACGACTTTCATCAGCACTCGGTTCAGGTATAGATTTTTTTAAATCGTCCTCAGGGGCAGGGGCAGGATCAGGCTCCGGCCCTGGATCCGGTTCAGGTTCTGGATCCGGTTCAGGTTCTGGATCAAGCTGGACTTTTATAAGGTCAGGAACTAACTTGGGGAAATCATCTTCATATTTATCTGGATCAAGTTCCTCTTTTGGAGCAACATCGGATTCTACAGGGATAGATAGTCGGGAAATATATTCATCTATTTTTTGTTTTAGTTCTTCATCTGTAGCTTCCGCATTTCCTTTATCTTCTCCATATGGGTCTTTATAATTATCTCCATCTTCAGGATTACCATACCATTCATACTCATATATTTTAGCATTATTAGTTTCATCACTATCAGCAGAAGATTTAATAATAAATTCTTCATTACTCATATATATATATGCCCTTATCATATCTCGTTTTTCAGAATCATTTATACAATTATTAATATCTCCCTGAAACTTATAATTACCTCTTCTCCCATCAATTTTTTCCAATCCAAAATGAACGCGCGTATGTTTTGATTCATCGTCTTTACAATTTAATCTCACTTTATCATATCCCTTAGTATATTCACCTACATCCATAGTTACATGTTTTCCCATATTATCTTCTCCCAATGAACTATTATTAAAATGTATAAACCATGGAACAAATAAAAAAACTTTATTATTAGTTCTTTGAATATCATCAACTAAACTATTACTTATGTTCTCAAAATATTCAATAGGTAAATTAGTCTCTCCATTCAAACCATCATAATTAGTACCATACTCGTCCGTAAATAAGTTTTTTTTTACATCACTCACACCAAAAGTAAAAATTTTTTCTATCTCTTGAACCAACTTGTCTTTAGTTCTATATTCAAATTTGTCGAAATTATAAGGACGTTGTCCACCCAAAGGTAATAAGTCCAATTTCTCTAATATTTCTTTTTCTTCGTCTTTCTTATTTTCATATCCATCGATACTTATTTTTTTTGTCCGTTTATCGCGAAATAAACCTTTATTCCATTCTCCGACAAGACTAATGGCCCCTCCGTTTTGTCTATACATATATAATTATATAACATAAAAAAATTTATATATATATTCTGATTACTTATTACTTATTGAATGCTCTTCTTTAATGAACGCCGGTAGTCATCGTCCGACTTAGACCACCACCATTCGTCACCGTTCGAGTAAGTGATTCATCATCTTCAGCCTCACTAACATCAAGGTCAGAAATACGTTCCTTCTTGACCTTAAGGATAATTTCAATATCCCTATACATCTCTGGAAGATCGCCAATAGGAGTGTCAACAATGAATCCGTGAATATGGGAAAGGAACTGTGAATTCTCCCATGGAGGCTGAATACTACACTTCAGGTTCGTATTGCTAAAGTGAGTATTAATATAAGACCTCACCTTTGATTCATCTCCAGAATATTCAACGCCATCCTTATCTTCAAGTGTATATCCAGGACGTTTGGCCTTGAATTCTGGTGTAAGTGCCATAATCATAGTTCCCATGAAATCACGGATTCCGGTTTCATGAGACACTCCAAGTGAATCAGCCTTATCCACGACCTTTTTCCCACATGCCGAAAGAGGGACATTATTCTTCATGTTTGTGTATGCCTGCTTCAGAGTCTCAATACGCTTCTCTAGATCATTGACTTCGTCCTGTGTTCCAGGGAGCATCTCATTGAGACACAGAGGAACAGATTCCCCGGTTGGAACAATCATAAGATGAGTAATTCGATTGTCAGAATTTCCGAGATCCCTTCCCGGCTGCCCAAGAGGATGAAGGACAAGGTGATCCCCAGTATCAAAGATCGGAATATCGGGATCTTCCTGAGAACTCCTGTAAAGCATCGCAGAATTGTAGTTCCCATTCCCCGGATCAAGGGCGACCTTCGTCGAATGTGTGAATACTGTATTGAGACCGGTTTCGTTGAACATTGTCGTCAGATTAGTAACCTCTTTAGGAATATTTTCCTTGAAGAATGAAGATTGATCATAGTATTCACGCCCTTCTACGACCTTCTTCCACTTTTCGTCCAGTTCCACCATTTCAGTTCGGATAGCCTCCTCATTGGAGTATGCCATAGTAGAAGCAGAACCTCCCATTTCTTTTTGTTTTTCCGTTTTGTTGTTCTTAACTCTGTTGTTCTTAAATCGGTTTGTTCTTAACTCTGTTTGTTATCTGCTTAACTCCTAATACTAATTTTCAAATTTTGATTATATTAGAAGGGATAA
>Ga0315315_10001202_pt1 | contig 23553 bp, 25 predicted proteins | sample M140m3416metaG_FD_203699 | JGI IMG/M metagenome (GOLD analysis project Ga0315315, IMG submission 203699) | Ammonia-oxidizing marine archaeal communities from Monterey Bay, California, United States - M1 40m 3416 | ecosystem: Environmental > Aquatic > Marine > Intertidal zone | place: USA...
AGCAATTTGAAATGATGATCCCACATAAACTTTTAGCTGGCTGTTTGTTGTGTCGTACCAAAGATCACCAGCACTAGGCGATGATGGAGCAGATGATCCAGCCGTGAATAAATCATTAAATGAATTAACAGCAGTAAGAGTTCCGGCCACTGTATTAACATTAGCTATAGAAGCTGCGACAGAACTAATATTACTATTAGCACCAGCGACAGTATTAATATTACCTATGTTACTGGCAACCACAGCAAAGTTACTTGTCACAGTCGTAATGCTGTTACCCATTGAATTACCATGAGCGACACAATAATAAAGCAATCCGCTTGATGGCGCACCAGCATCAACAATAATCGTTGTTTTAGCACCAGCTTGTCCAGCAGTGCCAGTTGTTGTTACGCCAGTTGTATAGCTGCTAGAACCATTCTTAAACGCTAATGTATGACCAGCATTACTAGAATCAGACTGGTCAAATATATATGTGTTACCACGATCTAACTGAATTGCTGGATTGTTACTACCATCCAGAACAAATACGTTCGAGCCGCCAACACTCGCTACCGTTACAGCATATGTTGTCGTTGCAGATAAAGCATTAGCTAATGTGGTAACATCAGAGCTTATACCAGCTACAGTCGTTACATTGCCATGAATTCCGGCTACAGTAGTAACGTTAGCCTGTACACCAGCTACAGTTGTAACATTTGCTTGAATACCGGCTACAGTGGTGACGTTAGCTTGTATTCCTGCAACGGTAGTCACATCGCTGCTAATTCCTCCGACTGTATTAACGTTGCTAATATTTCCTGCAACTGTATTTATATTGCTTGCATTACTTACAGCCGAGTTAATGTTTGAAGCATTACTTACAGCAGAGTTAATATTACTCGCATTGCTTACAGCCGAATTAATATTAGACGAGTTACTAGCAACAGAATTTATGTTCGTAGCATTGCCAGCTACGGATGTCACATTAGCTTGTATCCCTGCAACCGTTGTTATGTTGCTGGCTATACCAGCGGCAGTTGTAACGTTAGCTTTGATTGCGGCAAGCCCAGATATAGCATCTGTAGCTGTGGTTCCATCTTCAATGTCAGCTAATGCAGCTATATCAGCTGACAACGCATTAACAGTAGAAATACCAGATATAGTTGGTCCTGCTTCAACAGCACCGCTACTAGCATTAAAAGCCAAGGTTTTGCCTTTACGATTATCAACGTTAGGCAATGTAAGAGTTGTCGTAGTATCTGAGTCGGGCAAAGACAACGTTCTTGTAATTGCTGTCTCAAGCTCCTGTTCGATTGCAATAATGCGATCAAGCTCAGTATTCAATGAAGATATGTTAAATGGTCCAGACGTAGGAAAGTCAGTTGTTCGAGAAACTGCTATGTCTCTAAATATGGTGTACTTCGTTCCAGATGCGTATGTGTCACCTAATGTAGCATTACCACCAGAAAACCCATCATCTACAGCAGTGCCATTAACAGTAAATGTTCCAGTACCAGATCCTCTGGTTAAGGTTGTATCTACACCAGCAGCACTTGTAACAATTACATTGATGTCATCCAGACTAAAGAATGGAAAATCAATTGTAAGTTGGGTCGAGTCAGCAGTAACCGCTTGGGTGTACTGAACTCTTGCATCATTATCCGCTATTGATATAGTTGCCATAATAACCTCTTATACATTTCATAGGCTTTACTGTAAATTCACATTTACTTTGTGCCATACACGACATCATAAAATGGATCCATAACAGGATGATTTGATAATGGGGTAACAAATCTCGCTGTTTTTGCAGTTCCTTTATCTACTTGACCAGTTAAAATGTCAGTGGCTATCGAACCAAAATTAGACACTGTACCGCCAGCCGGACCTAACACAGCGTTCATTTTTGCACCAAATGGCATATAACGAGGCTCTTCTACCAAAGAACGTAAACCTAATCTGTTGTGGCTCAGTTTTTCTACAGCATTATTAACATCCATAAAAAACCCTGTGATACCGCTTCTGTCTACAGCATTTACAAGTTTTTGCTGAAATGTCTCTGGACGATCAATTCCATATTGGCTTCTTTTGATTTCATTAACAAGAAGACCCATTCCAACAAGGAGAACAGCTCCTTGCATAAAAGCACCATCTCTTTCCTGCAATCCAGATATAACCATTCTTTGAGTTGCAGACTGACCAAAAGACTTAAACTGAGTAAGCATCGATCCAAGTTCAGTAGATGTCCACAAAGCTCTGTCACCAGCCCCAGGAGTAACGATTATACGATCAACATTTTGGTTAAGAGCATTTCTAAACTTTAACCTCATAGTTACATCATTCCAATCATCTGTATTGGGCAGCCACTCTCCATCAATCTTTTCACCACGTTTCTTTATAAGAAACTGCATTTGCATATGTGAATTTTCATCTATACCATTCTTTAAGAATTTTTCTTTATCGGCTTTTGATAAAGTTTTCCAAGGCTTCATAATTCCTTCTGTCATACGAAGCATAGTTACATTGCCAGCTATTTCTTTTAATACTTGGTTCCAAGCATTTAGACCATTGACCATAAACATGGCATTTGCGCCAGAAGTAAGAATACGCTCAAAAGCCAGTCTGTTACCAAACATATCGCCAGTATCAGCGAAAGAATGCGCTCTTAATCCTAAGACAGCATCTACTGCAACAGCAGCCTTTCTCAGTTCTGATTTAGATAATTTTTGTACAGCCTTTGATTGGCTTCTAAAGTGAACCTTTAATATTTTACCAAAGGAAGTATTAAGGCCTTCAACCATAGTTACTCTTACAACATCAGGGACAGAAGAAACCATAGCCCCACCCATCCCGACAATTACGTTAAATGATTTCATAGCTCTTATAAATCTACTGCTTAACTGATGAGGGTCTTTAGACGCACCGTAAGTGCCTCTAAGCCTGTCTCTTAAACCTCTAATATCACGCAGATCATTCTGTAAAGCTTGACGAAGCTCTGTCTTTCTTTCCTGACCAGTAGCCTTTGAAATTAAGTCATCATATTCTTTTGTAACATCATCAATAACACCTTTCATATCAAAACTACCAAATGCTCTGGTAAGTTCAATATCAGTACCCATAGTGCGAGTATGATGTCTTAATATTGTCTCTATATCTCTTTCTAAAAAATCCTCAATAAGCTCGTCCGGTATTTCAAAACTTCTCATACGAACACTGCTAGGACTTAACATAAAATCAAGGTCGTCAGTTTCAGGCAGAAGATATGGTCTGCCTTTTGTAACAGAATCCATAATCTCATCTGCATATTTAGCAGCAGCTTTCGGAGTCATTCTTTTTGTTTGCATAGCCCAATCTCTTACTATCAAAGCAAACCGATTTGGGTTATCCATTATTTTATCTATACGGTAAATTCTTGGTAAATAAGATTCAGCAGTATTTACACTGACACCTTCACCTCGAACTCTATTAAGAGTGTTAGTTAATTCTTTAATCCTCATAGCAGAAGCGTCAGAACCATCTGCTGTTTTCTTTGCAACCGCTAAAGCTTTTTCTATTTCTTTGGTAAACATACCAACTTCTTCAGCACCCTTTTTAATGCTGTCTAACTGTTTTCTTGCATTTTTAGCAGCAGCATTAACAAAAGGAGTAGCAACATCATCTATTGCGTCAACATCACCTCTTACCATTGCTTTACCAACTCTAATTCTAAAATCAGTCTGGTTTAAATATTTTGCACCTTTATCAAATCTATCTTTTGCAGCAAGACCAGCCATATAAACTCCACGTTTAATATCACTGTCTATCCAGTTCTTTTGTCTATAATTCAAATATTGACCATCGATAGATCGTATCTGTCTTAGAAGCTGAGAATAATATTTAGTTCTTATTGTTGTTTCTACAGCGTCAGCCATTGCAACTTCTTCATCAACTCCCTTGGTCATTACCCCGCCCATATCGACCATCTCTTGAGGAAGTTTCTTTGCAATATAATTTTCACTTTTCATAAGCCTAAAGACAGGATTGTAACCAAGCTTCTCAGCTTTGATGCCAGTTTCTTTTGCGGCATCCTGATACATCATTGCCCTCATTCCTTCTTGGCGTTTTTCTGGAGAAACACTTGCACCCGCAGACCTGTAAATTTGTGGGCCGTCTACCTCTGCATCTAATTTGGCTTCTCTTTGTGCCACTTTACCAGATCGATATCTGGCTATAGTAGGCCCAGCAATGCTGTTTAATGTACCGCCTATTGCGGCAATAGAAGCTAAACTTAAAGCAGTCTCAGCAAGGGGTTTTTCTTTTCTTGTAGCTTGTAAAATTAACTGCTCAGGGGCAGCAACAGCAGTAGAGTATGCAGCTCCAGTTATAAAACGCTGATGAGCATAAGCCTTGCCCATTCCTCTTAACGTAGCAAAAGGAAATATTGTACTAGGAGTAGCAAAAGCTGCGGTTAAACTAGCAACCTGAGAATCAGAAGAACTTAATATTGCAAGATTCTCTTGTTCTTCTTTTACTCTTTCTACTATTCTTCTTGTCTCAGCACGACTGCCACTATTAAGTGATCTCATTAATAAATGAATATCATCTTTGACTAAAGGGTCAGAAGCTACATCATACCCTTCTTCATCGGGTGTAGACGCAAGTAACCCTTGAACAAAATCAACCATACCAACAACAGGATTGTATTGGTTAAAAGCAGCTTTCCATATTTTTTCTGAATTTGTTTCAAAATAAACAGGATTTGCAGAATGAAATACGTTGTATCTAATACCCTTATAAACTTCGTCTTTTGTATCCATAGACTCAGCAAATCTTTGGGAAAACGTTTTGTCTCTTAGTTCAACCATACATTACAAACCTAAAAGGTAATCCGCTTCACGGTTACGCCTTGATGAATATTTGTCTCCAAAATTACGCAAATTGTTTACAGCACCATCCCAGTCATTACCTGTTATTTGTTTCCAGAAGTTTGGAGTTTTTGATGCAAGATCACCATACTGAAATGCAACAGACGCTATTACTGTAGCCTGAGATTTAGGCAGATCATCAAACGATGTATTTGTAGCCAATTCCCATTTTTTCTTTAACCTAGAAGTAGCTTCTCGTTTAGAAAAAGCATCTATAACAGAAGCTTGGCGTTCAGATATTTTAAGAGTATCTGCACATCTAACAGCCTCTTCTCCTTTTAAGCCAAGATAAGGAGTACAGATCTGAATAATATCAGTTGGCAAACCCTCAAGATCTGACTCACACCTTGCACCGAGATCAAATCCACTGGCAATAGTTACACCAGATTTTGAGTTTTCGGCATCAGGCACATAACCAGTAGTTTGTGTACCTTCCTGTTCCTTAATAAAATCCCAGTCAATATTTGTCATTTTACAAGTAAATCGCTTTCCAATAATCTTTTCATAGACATATTAGATATATCGTTCTTTTCTAATTTATCTATATTTTTCAGATATTCGTTAAAAGTGCTTTCAGTTGTCATATTTGTTTCATCTGTTGTCATAGAACGAAGCTGGTTAGTCAAAAATAATCGAAGTATTTTAACATCATTGTCATCAACTTTTTGATCATATTGAGTACTAGTGTCACCTTCCATAGATCCAAATGGATAAGTCGCTACAACAAATGGAACAACATCTTCTCTCACAAATTTATGGAGTTTTTCAACAACACCTAAGAATCGTTTTTTACCATCAACACCACTAAAGGTAGAAGAATCAATAAAGGGACTGTCTTCACGAAGATCAGCTAATATTGACTCTTGAAAAGCTTTTAAGGCCCTTGGCTGTGCAGATGAAATATATTCAAAAACGTATTTTAATGATGTGTTTTGCAGTCTATTCATAGCAGCACGCATCATTGCATTGTCCATTGATAACTCAAAGTTATAATTAAAATTTTCTAAAACAGGGGTTCTTTGATCGTCTAAATCAACCCAAAGTATAGTCTGTCCTTCACCAAATCTATCGTCTTTTGAAATTACCTGAAATTTACCATTTCCATTTTCAATTTGTTTTCTTAGACCATCACTTATAGGATTTAGGGGATTAAGAACATGCCTTTCAACCTCTCTAAAATAAGCACCTTTTACACCTTCACCATATTTCTCGTCATCTACTAAAGCGTCTTGAGCAGCCGAAGGTATAGATGCAGCGACTTTACCAAACCAAGGATTCAGAACTAACTCAACATTGCCATCAGAATCAACATCTAAGCCTAATTTTTTGCTTAGTTCGTGCATAACAGATTGTGCTGCATTTATAACATTTTCTTCAGATTCATCCATGTTATAAGCATTTAGTTTATTTCTCACCATATCTTCAAAAAGTATGGCAAGTTTATCATTATTTATCATGGCGTCACTTAGAGATAACTCCCCATCCACCTGATTGTTTTCTATAGCATCAATACCATGATGAATTTCATCTAACTTATCTCCATCTCCACCAAAAGCCCAATGTCCTAACATACCCAAAACACTAAACTGAGAGTACGCATCAAGCCATTCAGAGCGTGTATTGTTTAATACATCACTTAAATTAGAAAGATTAGCGTCAGTTCTATTTGATTTAAGAGAAGTCCTCATATTGGCTTTATGTTTTCTGTATTCATCATAGCCAAGTTGAGTTGCAAGCCACACATCCATTGAATCAATACCACTTTGATGAAGTATATTTTGGGCTATAGTACCTGCCTGACCTATTTCTGTATCAGTATTGTTAGCAATACTAGATTGTAACTGAGCAAGTATTTCATTATGAAGGCTCAAGGCTGTAACAAAAGATTCTTCGCTTGCGGCAGCAGTAAAACCTTCTGTTAATAACTGCTGCGCTTCAGTTGGCAACATTTTATATTCTCTAGCAAACTTAACTACTTTCTTAAAATTTTCTTCAGCAATTGCAGGATTTGAATGATTGAAAATACTACCGTTTTCATCAGCTATCAAATTTGCACTTACCTCATTTCTTACTGTTTCTTTTTGCTTAGGTGTTGCTACTCCATCTCTTGCAGCAGACATAGCCCTAAATTTGTCATCTTCTTTTTTGACATTCTTTTTATATCCTGAAACATAACTATTATATTTGCCTAACAAATATTTTGTTGTAGGACCGCCTTCCTTATCCACAATACCATCAGTTGCAGCTTGCTTCATTATTCCTAGCAAATCATTAGGGTGCATCCTAAAAGCATTAGGGCCACTCGTAAGAGTTGCTTCTTCAATTGCAATTGTAAAAGGAACTGATTTTTGTTTTATTTTGGCTTTAACAAGATTAGAAAAAACTTGAGAAACTAAACCATAAGTTTCTTCTGTAACTGTTTTTCGCATACCTTGTGCCTGAAGTAAAAAAGTCTCTGCATCTTTTAAGTTATTTGCTGCCAAAGCAATTTTTGCATTATTAACATGACCTCTGAATATATTGGCATTTTCTTTTTTAATGTCGGCTCTTGCATCGTTAATTGATTTTTGAATCCCAGTTTGTCTTGTTGATAAAGCTCTTAATAAAACTGCACCTCCTTCTGAACTAACATCACCATTACTAATCATAGTTACGATGTCGTTTTCATCAGGTAAATCATCCATACTATTAGTTAATATGTCTATTGTTACCTCTGCTTGAAAATCACTTTGAGCTTGGGTAGTAGCAACTTTACCAGCATCATCTCGCTCTTTCATTTTTTTAAGATAAGATGTCATAGATTTAGACAAGCTAACAAGATTCTGTTCACTAAAAGTAAACCTTGGGTCCTTATCAAGATTTGATTCTCTAGTAGCTGCTTCAAAATCACCGATAAATCTCAAAGCGTTTTCATACCCGCCGCCGTCTTCCTCGGGCAGCATATATATTTTTTCTACTTGAGCTTTAGCACCACCTAACAAGACTTGTGTATGGCTTGCCTGTCTCATGGATTCTACATCATTTATTGATTTTCCATTTAATCTTAAAACATCATAAAGATCTTCTCTTTCTTTCTGCAAAGCTGCTATGGCATCTTCGTGTGATTTTGCATCCGGTGGAGCTGACCCTGGTCCGACAACAGCCAAAGTAGTAAGTTTGTCAGTTATATCTATTAAACGTTCACTAGCAGTGCCTATAGCATCTTCACGAACTTTTTTAATACGACCAGCTCTCGCCTTAAATATATTTACTCCATATTCTTCTTCTACTTTAATTTTGGCTAATTCAAATAAATTAGGCTCTAGCTCAACTTGTAGTTTTTCTAATTCGCCTTTCATTCCACCAACAAGAACATCTGGATCTTCTGGGTTTAATAAAAGCATTTCACCAGAATTTCTTTTTGCATCTATTGCTAAATTTGCAAGATAGCTATTAACGGCAGACTGCTTAAAAGCCTCCTGCAATGATTTTTGTGATCTGGTTCCATAGGCTTTCATAGCTGAACCGTATGTAGTATCTACTAACGGAAGAAGCTCTCCATTTTCTCCACGCCTTACACCAGCAGTACGTCCATCTAATTCTGCTTGTATAAGCATATCATTGAATTCTTGTTTAACCTGATCGTCACCAATAGCTTTAGTCACATCAGAAAGTTTGTTCAATGAGTCACCTAAAGCAGAAAAACCACTCAAGTCAGGCATACCATTTGGTCTAATAAAAACTTGTCTACCTTGTGTTTTTTTATAAACCATAGTTATACCGTCCGTTTAATATTGGCGCCCGGGCCTACTTCAGTATCATAAATACTGCCACCCATTTTAGCGAAAGCACTATAAGTTGCAGCTTGTCCTTTAGCCCTAGATGAAGCGGCACTTAATGAATATTTACGTCTTTCGCTCATTCCCATCAGTTTAATTGAAGATATATCAGCAAGAGCCATCCTCTCCTCATCAACAGCCAGAGCTTCAGAAGATGCAGATGTACCTATAGAAACACCTCTACCAGCCATTGTTGAATCTAAAGACGCTAATTGCATTCTTAGCTTTCGGTTACGCTCTACCTCTTGTTGACCAGCTTGTATCTCAGCGAGCTTACCCTGCTCCTCATAAGCTCGGGCTTGCATTTCAGCGGCTTTTCTTTGCTGTTGAACAGCCATCAAGCCAAGAAATACACTGGCTATTTGCATATTCATACCCATTAGACTTCAACCTCTAGCAATATACCATTTAAGCCAATAGGAAGCGGCTCATCCTGAGTAATAGTTAATGTACCCTCATTAGACCATCCAAGAAAATACAATTCTTTTCTAGCTGTTACTGGCGTTGGTTGTTGTGAAAAGTTATTTGTAACCCTTCTAATCAATAATTTTGTGCCTTTGGCTTTTACATCTAAAGTTTCATTTAGATCAAGAACAGCTCTGACAATTCTACGTTTTTGTCCAAAAGATAGTCCATCTTGAAGCTGAAACTCTGGAGCCAAAGTAGTAAGAGTAGGAACATAATTAAGGCCAATCTCTACAGAATCAACGGCATCGCTAACTGTTAAATTACCAGATCCATCTGTTGTGTAAGAACCAAGACTGTAATTACCAGATTTTACAAATACACTCGTACTTGGCAAATGAGCAACTTGCCATGATTTAGTAGGACTTGAGTTAGTATCCTTTTTAGCCATATCAAGATGAAATGAGTTATCAAGCAATTCAAGTGATGTAACTGTTGAACTATTAATAGTTCTTTCTACAACACAATAAATCTTTCTATTTACATTAACTAAATTCTTATAATTGCCATTAGTGGTATAAAGAGTCCATCCTTGGAGCTTTTCTTTGCGAATAGAAGTAAAAACCGCAATATCGCCATCTGAATTTAGAGAAAATAAATAACTTTCTACTTGGTCAGATGCCTCTCGCTGCGAAACAATCTGCACAGGTGTACCCACCAAATGCTGTGACAATATAGTTATAGAATCAGAATTATAAGCTTGGCTTACATCAGAATAGATAAACTCTCTAATCGCACCTTTAGACTTTGTGAGAAACACAACAGCACCATCGAACTCTATGGGGCCGACTTCTCCACTTCCAAATGATGTTTGTTTTTTAATAGCAATGGTAGATGGAGTTAATGGGCGGCTTTCTACAGTAGGGCAAAACAACTCTTGCTCAGATGTAAAAATAGTAAGATGTCTAAATGAAGCCATCGATTTGATTTCAGATACCTGATTCTCTGCAATCTGAACTTGTATCGATTCGTTATCTAAACCAGTTCCCACATTAAAGTTAAAAAACTCTGCTGTCTTAGACATAAATAAATGATTAGGAAGACTTTTACTGCCGCCAAAAATAAGCCTTTGATCGTGAAACATAACACTTCTGGCAAAACCTTTTCTTGTAGAAAAGACCTGTTCTTTCCAAGTTGTTCTTGCGTTTGTATTAGGAATAGAACCACTTAAAGTGCCAGTAATTGTTGTACCATTTGTATGACCAGTAACATTAATATGAGTTATTCCGTTACCTGAGTCAGTGAACTCTATCTTTTCACCTACAAAAGCGGCTGTGAAAACACTTGAACTTGCTGTGAAAGTTTGTGAACCAGTACCAGTAGACGCTGGTGTTATAGTAATAGATGGATCGGAAAACCTATGATAAGGCTGAAAAGTAAGATTATCGGCAGAATCAAAAGTATAAGCAGCCAATGTAAAATTAGAAGCAGACGTTCTAGTTAGTTTCTGCATAGCAAAATCAGGATGAACAATAATCATTGTATCACCAGATTGAGCAACTTTTATTTCACCTATTTGTGATGTTACCCAAGGGCATGAAGTAATACTTTGGGTTATCGAGGTGAGGCTAGTAACATCAACAATATCCAACTTAGTATTACTAAATAGAAGGATGTACGATTCATCTTCGTCAAAAACATAAGACTCAGTTTGGTAAGGCAGATTAGAGAGCGTTTGAAGATACTCAGTACCACCACGCCTAGTGATGCCACCCTGCGCCCGAAGCCTGAAATTACGGAGCGTTTTAGCACCATTTTTATAAGCGTCTGTTTCTAGCCTAGATGACAAAAGAGGGGATACTTCCCCTGCCGTAAAGTTTGTATAAAATTGTCTTAGAAGTGCCATTCATACCTACTTTGGAAGCTTTAAGGGTCTATCATCTTTATTAAACGCTTTTTGCTTCAATCCTTTTATAATGGTTGCGTCACCAGTTTTTGTTGATGATCCAGCATAAGACAATGCACCCAAAACAGACCCACCTCGAACTAAATTCAACACCTTACCCATAGTTCTAAGAGCTTTATTTTTTGGGCTGTCCATAGCAGCACCAATACGTCTTGTTCGATTACCAAGTTTTGCTGTTGCTTCATTAAATTTATATAAAGTTCTTTTGTCTAACCCTGATAAAGATCTTGGATTTTTTGGAACACCTTTAGAACTCATTTGGTTTTTGCCAGTTAGCCAAGATTTGTTTATTTTCTCCATTGTTTTTGGATTATACGCTGGCTCACGAACCATCTTTCCCTGTTTGGGAGAATAGCCAACTTTAGTTTTGCCACCAGTATTTACAGAAAGTTCATTTGCGACTTCGCTATAAATTTTAGTTGTATTAAGTAAACGGCTTTCAACCCTACCCATACTTTTAACTGTAGGAGCTTTTAATCCTTTAGGTTTCTTTTTTGTTCTACCAAAGTAAGCTGTACCAGCAACAGCAGCAACAGTGCCAGCAACATGTTCCTTACTTCCAAATTTTGGCTTCTTATTTTTGTTACTCATAGCATCAGCTTCCTTCTAAATGCTGGTAAATACCATTACCTAATCTAACTCTATGGTAACGAGATGGTTTTAACCCTTGAGTCGTTACTTGCTGTGAATCTCTAGCTTTTGCTCTTCTAAATTGAGCTTCAGCTTGATCCGTATAGCTTTTGGCAATATCGCCTTTTCTTGTAACTGATAAAGCAAGAATAGAAGCCAACCTAAATATAGTCCACATAGTAAATGCAGGAGGCCAGTTTCTAACAACAGGTCGAAAGATATAATTAAGTACAACTGTATCTGTAGCATCAGCATTAATATAAATATTGCTTTCATAAATATCATATTGCTGAGGAGCATCATCAATAGTGACAGTCTGTACCTGAACAACAGGTGGTGATGTCGGCATAGAATATGCAGCATCCCATCTATCAACAGGCACAGCCGTCAGTCTACTGAGTTCTTTTTGTCCCGTTGCAAAATTCCAATTATGCTGTGCAAGACAATCCTCAATGACATCTTCGTATATTGTGTTAGCAACTAACGCTTCATCAGTTTGATCTGTAAAAGACGTTAAAGGCTCTAGTCCAACAAGAACCATAGCCTTCTGTGCTACCTCAATATCTGTGGATGGTGTAGTAGGCATCTAGTAACCTCTACCGCCCTTGCGTGGCTTTTTCTTCGCCATAAAAATCTCCTTTAGGAAGCTCTTTTCCCTAATGTTGCTCTAGCCCCAATCGTTACTACTCCATTACGTCTTTTCAGAGTTTTGGAGCCAGAAGGGGCAGCTTTCGCCGCCACCTTCTTTTTTGCTGGTGCTTTAGCCATTAATCAGTATCCGTACCTGACAAGCTGACCATATCAGCTACGTCTACGGTAGTACCGTTATTAGCATTAACGCAGAAAATACCATACTCGGCTGTACCGCCTGTTGAAGTATTTGCATGGATAACATCACCGACATTCATTTCACTAGCCATGTTATTAAAATAACCTGCTGTATCAATGTCAGCTTTGGCATCAGTTGTTGTGTAATGCCAAATGTGAAATCCATTTCCGCTATAAGCAACGAGAGATAAATTTGCTTGTGTAAACGCCATATCTACCTCCTATTTCTTAAGCTGAAGTTCAAAACAGCCTTCAGCATCGATGAGGGTTGAGTTCATTTGCATTTTATTCATTACAAAATAACTGTCCTTATCGTTGTGATACTGCATGTTTGATGAAACATCAGCTCCAATTGCGTGTCCAATAGAACCACTATGCCAAGCAAAGCACTTGCGATCAACATTACCAGAACCTGCTTCTGACAAGCCTGAGAATGGAAACCACATGAAACCAAGCCAACGCTTTGCGGTCATTGCATTAGCAAATGGAAGCTCCTCATTACCAACATAGTTGGTTCGTGAAAACTCATCCAAATCTAATAACTGTGACCACTGTTCCCATCCGACAACAACGTAACGCTGACCATCGTCAGGAACGCTATTATTGCCAAACTTTTCCATAAGCTCTAAAGCCCATGCCAAAGTGATGCCGTTAGTAGTTTCATTGTGTGCGCTGGATGTAGTATCCATTGCAGCTAAAATGAGATCATCAGTCTTACGACCAAGTGCATACGCACCTGACTGTTGTGCAACTAACATCTCATCGTGATTAACACGAAGTTGATCTAGATCGTCAACCCACTCACCTGCAAAGTAGTCTTCTAATGTCACGCTGACATTTGTATGACTAAGGTTCATAGGTGGAATCGAACCATGTCTACCCTTCGTGGTAGCAAAACCCTTACCGATTTTTTGAAATGTGGTTTTGTTCTTCACACCATTCGCTGTACGGACAGTGTTCCGAAGCTTTGACCCCATGCGCTGATACGCCATGTGGACCCCAGATTCAAACTCCTCGATAAAGGCTGTTGAAATAGATGGTGTAGCCATCTAAGCCTCCTTAAGTTAGAGTTACCATGTCCATCAGGTTATTCCTACACATTGGCTTATTCAGTTATCCAGATAGGAGAGCTACTCCATTTAGGGCTGACACCAACGCTTTGGGCCTTCTGTACATACAATAAAGCAAAATAAACTGTGAATGTAAATTCACATTTACTTTCGCCTTGCTAATTGAGCAAATCCAGCACCCACTTTGTTGATAAACGCTGGATCACGCTCTTTTTGACTTCCAGAATACCTTGGGTCTTTTTGCATTTCCCTCAGATCATGTACAGTCAAATTCTCTTGAAATTCTGTTTCAGAAACCATGTTAAACTTAGGTTGACCATTTAGTTCCATAATTTCTTCACAAAGCTGAACCATACCAGCACTTGCTGGCACATTAGCAAAAACAGCATAACTTTCTTCAGATAAGTTTTGCTCCATAAAATTGTCAACACGATCTAAACGTTGCTCTGCATGTTCACCTAAAACTTCAGATTCAACATTCCAGTCTGGACCACGAGTAGAATCAACAACAGCGTACTCATTCATTAAACTGGTAAATTCGTCTTGGCTTAACCCATATTCATGAGCCTTATCACGGAACCAGCCAACCATAGGACTATCTTCATCAACTGTAACCTCTAAACCTTCAGGAGACTCAATTTTTATCTCATAATCGCCCGGGCTAATAGGAGCAGAACTCATCGCTTCTTCATTAAGTTCACTAACTATTTCTGTCTTTAGATCATCTTTTCTTTGATAAAACTTACGCTCAAGCTCTCCATAGCTGACAGCAAGCTCCTCTGGTCTTTCAAACTTTTCAGGAAGCCAATCTGGTCTATCAGGGCTTTGCTCCTGAGGTTGCTCCTGCATCTCTTGTGCCTGAACCTCTACTGGTGCTTCGGTTTCAACGCTTTCCTGTAACGCTTCATTCATATTAACAATCCCACTTTCTCAATGATTTGTTGATGCGGCTGTTAGGGTCATTAGCCACTTTTTTACTTGTAAGCTTTTTCTTCATACCCATCATACGCTTACAAAAAGATTTACGTCTTGCTGCTGCTTTTGGAGACTTCTTAGCCTGTTTTGCAGAAACAGGACGTTTAATATTTTTACCCTGCCTACGCAAAGATCGCCTTCCAGCTTCATTAAGACCACCAGACTTGCTTTTACCTTCTTTTCTTTGCCATGCAGGAGTTTTTGCCATTACTCACCAACTTTTTTCATAGCAGACTTATGAGCTTCGCCAAACGTAGCTCCACGACCCATCATTTTAGTCATATGTTTCATGTGAGCAGCCGTATGATGTTCTTTGTGTTTTTTCATCGTTTCTTTTTGACGCTTAGTAAGAGGTTTATTTTTCATTACGTCCTCGCATAAGTTGGTTTTTTACCACCACCGCTAGGGTTAGTAGATCTTTTGCGTTTCACAGCCGATTGCTTCTGTGCAGAACTCATAGTCCTCGCTTTTGATTGAGGAACACATTTAGGGTATTTTCTACCATCACCCATCTTTCTACCGCAAGGGGGGTGTTTACCATCTTTTTTGGTTGATATATCTACCCATTTGTCATCAAACCACTTTTTTAGACTCACGAATATTTACCACCCATCTTTTTATACTGCTGAACCAACTGGCCGCTAGCATATGCGCTAGGCCATTTCTTCACTCTCGACTTTACTATTGCTTTAGCTCTTGCATAAAGTTTTGGATTTGAAGGTTTAGCCATCGCCTTGCTTTCTTCCTGTTTCACATCGTTTCTTAATAATTGCAACTAACCATCTTGCGCCTTCTGCATGGGCAAGAAACTCTATTCCAGACCCCGCAGGATAGACGTTATTCGTTGTAATAGATTCGAGATACTGAAGGAAATCTTTTCCAACACCTGAACCAAAAAGCGCAAAGGCTTTACTATTAAGATCTTTATCAACTTCTTTGGAATATCCACGACCATCTGGCGAAACATTAATTTTCTCCTTCACTACATTCCTCCACCCTGTTGAGCAGACATTAACTGCTGTATCAACTGGGCGTTTTGCTGAACCTGTTGCTGATCCGCTAACAACTCCTCTTTAATGCCAAACTTGGCAGCCAAAAACCTTATTACTTCTTCCTGATTATATAGAGCCGCTGTTATCTCTGGCCCAAATGTACCAGCAACAGTTTGTTGGAACCTAACAAAATCAGCAACGTCTTGTTGGTCTTGCGCTCTCAAAAGAGGAGAAACAGGAACAATTCTTATTGTCCTGCCATCAACCTTTGGAAGCTCAACCAAGCCTTGAGCTGTATATATAGCTATTAGTCTTTCAACAAGCGGAGTTAAAAACTCTTTTTGCATACGACCAGCAACGGCACCCATATCTCTAGCTACATCAGCTAACCTTTCAGAAACTTCTGTAGCAGAAAGAGGAGTTCTCGCATTTGGCCTTGTATCTAGTTCATCTATATAAAGTGCTTTTCTAACATTGCGGCGCATGTCATCCAGAACAAGCTGCGCTACATCAAACCTTCCAGCATTTTGCAAGGTATCTATTCTTGAGCCGGGGCTTCTTGGTATAAAAGTTCCAGGCTGTATAGTAACGTTATCAGGATTAAAAACACCATCATCATCATAAACAAAAGAACCAGATATGGCCATTTCAGCATTTTCAAGAATAAGCTGAACTGTAAGATTCAATGTCTTAATTGCTGGCATAGCTTGCAAAACAGGACCACGACCCCAAACTTCAAATCCAGATTTAGACCACCGTGTAGTTATCCAAGGAACAGAGCCACGACCTTTCATTTCGTACTGTTCTAAAATCTGATTATCAGTTTCAGATATTAGATAATAATCATACACATCTTCATATTTTTTCTTTGTATTCAAGCAAGTTGCTTCAACAATCTTTGTTTTACGATTAGGATTACGAGACAACTGAGATTGCATCTGTTGAGACAACTTAGCTTTAGGATACTTTAACGGTATTTCCCGAAGCTCCATATCATAATTCCAACGGAACCAACCAGATATAGAGTCTAGTGACCCTGGCAATATTGCAAGATTTGTAGGGGGTACTGATGTAAAATGAAGATCCCCAATAAACCTACCTTCTTCTACAAGTAGGTTCATTGTGCCAAGACCAAGATCCTGAAAGCCCTCATGTAACTCAGCATTAAAATTAGAGTTGCGTAAACCCTCATGTAAAAGATCAGTTATCTGGTCGAGTTGTTGCTGAAAAGCTTTAGTGATTTGTTCTTTAGGAAACTCGGGACCGGGCATTAGTCGGAATGCTCTTCCGTTAGGTGGGAAGAAACCTAACTGAAGCCTAGATGCAAACTTTGGAAGACCTACAACGGCTGTTTCATCATAGATATTTTCAGTTCTGCGTTGAGCAGCAGACTCTTGATAAAAACTTTCACGATGGGGAATAACGTAATCATAACATTCTTCCCATATATCAGCCCAAGAATTCCAACGCTGTTTAGCCCTCTTAAACTTATCAAGAACCATATTTATGGTTTTGTCCCTACCACTTATAGGGGGAGAAGAGTTGCCATCATACATAGCTACATCCTTATAGAGCCAGATTTACCCATAGTCCTATAACCTTGATTGGTATCCATCTCTTCATCTTGAAGAGACTTTTGACCATAAAGATTACTAGACCTAACACGTTCACGTTCTTTTTTATCGGCCTCAGCCTTTCGTCTTTCTTCTTCAACACGCTTTTTTTCAGCCGCACGCCTTTCTTCCAATTCTGGATCGGGCGGTGGTGCAGAACTTCCAAATCCCATATTAGCCTCCTAATTATCTATAAATATGGCTTTCCCACCACTATTACGCAATTCACAATACAATTGGTAGGGTGTTAATATCCAAGGCTTACTTATACCGCAAACGTGCTTAATAAAACTAACACAATATAACCAACGAGGTAGAAAAGTAGGGTTCTTGTTGTCTTCTACTTCGATACAAATGCAATTTTTTACCAAATCATATATTAAAAAATCTGCATCTTCTCCTCTAAACCACATAAGGTTAAAACCTCTTGTTGTATACTCAATTTTAGACCAAGCATCTAACTTAACGTCATAATAAACAGCAAAAACATGACCAAACTTAGGTCTATGGCGTGTAAATAACTTCCATATACCTATATTTTTTGATTCGTGGAAGCAAATTATCCATTTCATAACGATCTAACTTGGCTTAATCGTGATTTATTTTGTCGGCTGTTTCTCAGTTTCATTCGGGAAAAAGGATTTCCAGCCCTTTCAGCGGTTGTAGGGGAAAGTGTTGTTCTACCACCGAGAATAACTCTCCTTCCTTCACCACCGCCTAACATCGCATATTGTAAAGCATCATGTATATGAGAAAAACGATTCTTTGATGGACGGTCATCATGTGTTTCACGACCCATATTGTAAGTTCTTTTGTACTGATAGCCGCCTTCAAACCCAGAAATCAAAACTGTACAAGTCGGACTAATGGTAAGTGATGGAGTTCCATCCGTCATACGGTTTAGCACAGATTCAACAGACTCGATTCTCATTTGTATATCGTTGCTAGGAGCAGGGTAAGCTGTAATGCCAGCAGCCCTAAGTATCATAAATGGCGTATGCTCGGATGTTTGAGCCATTTGGTTACCAGCAGGATCACCAATAAACTTAAAATCTAGTTCTGACCACTGGTTTCTGGCGATTTCTTTTTTAAGGACTTCTGCAAATCGTCCAGCTCCCATATCCTGTCCAATGACTTCGTGGAAAATAATCCAACGCCCAAATGTGGTCTGTTGGGAGAAAACTGCCGATGGCGTCCTTCCAAAGTCAATGCCGATGATAACGTCCTTACCCTGTATGGGTTGTATCGGTGCATTCGCAACGTGAGTCTCCTTTCTAAATGCTGGATAGACAGGCTTGCCATCTAGCAATGATTGATATTGGTTCAATATATATACTTTGACCCACATCGAACTTTTGCCAAGAATAATTTTATCATAATAATCGGATTGTATATTCTCTTTGTTCTCTGCCTTGGAGTTCTTTTCATATCCAGTTAGATTACCTTCCTTGTCTAGGATTTCCTTCATAGCTGGTGGCTGAGAAAAAAATGTCCAGTCATCAGGCTTAACAAGCAACAGCTTCTCATCATCTGACATATATTCAGGAGCAGGAGCTTCGCCAGACATAATAGCCCACCAGTGACTTTCGTCAGGAGAGTTTGTGTCCATAATGACACCATACCAAGTAGGACCGCCATCCCTCATCGAGGGGAAGCGACCACATCTCATAGTACAAGCATCAATAATACTTTTTGGAATTTCTCTAGCTTCGTTGACCCATACAGCAGTCAACTCTAAAGACAAAAGCTTTTTTACATCCTCTTGCTTGTCCAAAGCCAAAAAAATGACCTCGCACTCCACAATAGTTTTATCGGCTAATGCAAAATAAATATTATGAGTATAAGGAGGCGACCACACAAACCTCCCTATCTCATCAGAGAACCAATCACGCCAAGTTTTGATTGTTGTAGTTTTTAACTGTGGGTTCGTATTACGAATAACAGCAAACCTTGTTCTCCTTACGCCAGACTTATTAGGACTCTGATTGACCGCTATACGCATTAACTCCATACAGCAAGTAACAGACTTTCCAGATCCAACAGGGCCACGAATACCACGGACAAAAGACTTGTCCTTCATAAAGGTTTTAGCAATCGGCCCCGGAGGTTTGTAGTCAAGATTCATTACTATACAAATTTTCGCCTGTTTGCTCCGCCACCACCAGCACCAAGACTAGCAACCCTCGCTTGCCTTACAGCAGCATTATTCATCTTTGTACTAGAAAGTGTTGATCCAGTAGTGTTTTTCATAACGGGAACAGAATCACTTTCGCCCATGCCCCCTATAACATTACGATTACCAGTCTGGTAACCCTTTGTGCCATCTCTAGCACCAGTAATCGTTCCAATCTTGGCACCAGTATCCTTCGGAGCATAACTTGCAGATCCGGTATAAACCTGTTGAGGCCCAAAAAGAGTATTGGAAGTATGAACAACTCCTTGAATACGACCACGCTCATCGTAAACACGAGTACCACCACCAGCTATTTTATTCTGAATATCTTTGGCTCTGCTTTTCCCAAACTCATTTACTGCACCCAAACGTAAGTTGTCCTGATTTCTTTGAGAAATCTGACCATCAGTAGCTCTTCGATCCAAATCTCTTTCAGCAAGCTCTGTCCTTGATTGAGTAACGGTTTTCATCTGGCTTCCAGAATAATCAATATTCTTTCCTCTTTTGCTTCTAGGGCCAAACTCAGCACGCTTGGATCTTTCATAGGCAAGATCTCTAGATCTAGCTTCTGCTCTAGACCTCTTGTCCTGTATTCTGCCGCTGTAATCTGTGCCGCCTTCTGATGTTGATTCACCCATTTTCGTCTCCTTGGCTTAAAAAAAATATCGTGAGTGTGGTTTACCCTTTATATGTGATCGGCTGTATTTCTAAGGTAGGTTTCTGTGACGACCGTGTCCTTAGCATTGGGACCCCCTAGTCCAAGTTGAAGTTAATCTGAACAGCGGTAGACGGAGTGTTACCAGCGTCGTGTCTAAATCCTGCCCTGTCCATTAAATCCCTAGCGGCTTCGAGCCTGACGTGTTGTGACTTACTTGCTAGCAGTTCTGTCATGGTTGCCATTGCCTGTGTAGCAGACCATCCTAATGTCTTCGTAGCCAGCTCTTGTCTGTAGTCTATAACGTGTTGTTTATTCAGTGTATTATAAGCCCAAGCTTTGTTCCTACCCAAGCGTTCAGCAGCAGTCTTTGGGTTGCAACCATCATGCAAGATCATATGCACTATTTCAGCTTGAGCATCAGTTACCTTGTTGTGCTGTGTGCGTAATGTTGGTGCGTGTTTATCAATGTCTTGCATTGGCACTACACCGTTCTTGTATTTGGCTTGTTGTTCTGTATTTGCTTTCGTCATGTCCAAGATCCATAACTCTTCGGAAGGAGATTATACACATACTCGCAAATCCTTTGTCAATACACTTTCTGTAACCTACTGATAACACGCTATTAGCACCCTCCACATCCTAACTTGTTGTGCAAGTTATGATGTTCCGAAGTGCGGCTTATTGGCTGTGTCGATACCGCTAATGCCCTTGGTCGGGCATTGCTAGACAAGTGCCTGATAGTAGGCACAGCTAGCGAGTCATCACTTCTTCCGGGGCAAGGAACGTCTGCCCTTGGCAGGTCGTTCGTTCACCCCTCGACCTTTCCACACACACACATGATTGGCCCTACGTCGTTCCATTATCCTTGCAGGTTACACAATGAATTGCTCGGCAAACGTCGAAAGTAAAGTCCGCATCAAAATCCGAATTTATTATTATTAAGTCACTCTTAGGAGTGACATGCTCTTTTATCGAAAATCCATTTTGACAAGGGGATTCCCAAGTGGTCATCCCTGCTAGGCCTTGACTATCGACTTTCATTGTGTGGAGAGCGGTAAGAACGTCGCAGGGAATCCTGTGTGCGTGTTAGCTTAACTTGAAAAGGAGACAGAGATGTCAAAAGCAACAGTAGTAGAATCACAGATCGTAAACAATCTTGAGTCAGAGGGAGCCTTTGAACTAAATCGAGGCTGGTCTGACGCATGGATGGAAATCCAGCAAGCGATTGATAGCGGAGACTTCCAGAGAGCTAGGCAGCTAGCTGACAATATCGATTCAATGGACATTTGGTTTTAGGAGGCTGATATGAATATCGATTCAATGTTTGAAACAGAGCAAGAAGCCCTTGATTGGGCGCATCATGGGTTTCCTTCTCGGCGTATGGCCGAGAGGGATGGAGCATCAGAGCCTAAGGTCATGCGTTCTAACGCTGGCTTTTACATTGGCAGATCTAAGCTGATCGATGGCATTGAGCATCCCTACTGTCGGTTGTCGGTTTACTACCCAACCAGCTTTCAGGCAAAACGATGGCTTGACTGGTATTAATATCGTTAAGCCAAATTTAATCGGGGTAGACATAGGGTTTACCCCACTTCTCAGCAGAAGGAGAATAACATGACTGATACACAGTATGTAATTATGAATGATCTAACAACAGAATCCCTTGATCGTGTTGCAGCGCAGCTTCAACGTGACGATCGCTTACCTGAAGACCGTCAGGCACAGTGGGACGCAGAGTTCAAGCGGACAATGCTTCACTTAGTTTCACTGTTTGAGGATGGACCAGAGGTTATCCTACAGTGCAAGGTTGTCGACCAGATCACTAGGGTCTTCGAGAAGATCACTCACAATCTGGTGGCAGCAGGTACACAGAAACGTAGAGAGATTAGAGATCTACAGAGAGATGACGTTGGCATCGAGATCACAGGTAACAAGATAGAGGATGCAGAGGAGCAACTGAAGCTTTTGCGTCAGCAGTACTGGATTGCAAATCATGTCTACAATATGATGCGGCATGACATCAGAGTTAAGGTTATCAGTGATTCCGGTGTCAACTGGGGTCAGTACATACCAGCAGACGAGATGTCCAGAGTGAAGCGTGTCAAGTTTCGCAAGGGTCAACTGACCATGGAGACTTATCAAGCCAATCCTCAGGACTTCTGGAGTTATGCTAGGGATGCTGGCATGGTAGAGATGCCGAGAGATGACAGTCACGCAACTTCAACGTAACGTCACGGTGGGAGAGAGGGTTCATTCCTTCTCTTCCACATTTTTCTCGTTACAATAAGTTGGGGAAACGTTCCTTTTCCCCAAACCCCATTCCCGTCAGGGACACTGCGTTCCCCGACACCCCACGCCGTTCAGCACCCAGCTTTAGATGGTGCGCCTCATAAACAGTAGGAGTGTATTATGTTTGACAAAAAATTGAGTCTTAAAAAGTTTACTTTCAATAACCCATTGTGGTCTGTGATAACTGTTATAATGATCGTGTTTGTATATGGAGCAATCATATCTCATCTTGGCTTGTTCGCTGCATTCGCTTTTCTAATCAAGACAGTAGCTATACTGTTGTTCTACATGGCACATATGTTTGCTTGGGAATGGTTGAAAGTTGCCGCAAAGTCCCTGACTGAATTTATAAGCTCTAGGTACAAACAGGGTTTAAGCCAAAATTGGTTTAAGAAAGATGACTACAATATAGGAGGTTGATATGATCTTTTACATATTTGCTGGTATAGTATCTGCTTGTGCAATATTGTTTTTGCTTGCCAAATTCGACATGAAAAAAGTGCTGGCGTTTGATATACTTGTAGATATGTCAGCCTCTATATTTCTCATGGTTATGTTCTTTGGTACATTCGCTGGCATGATGGCCGCTATCGTAGGTGGTGCAATCATATCAATAGCGTTATATGTATTGAAGAAGACCATAGGTTGTAGTAAGCCAAAATGGAATAAATACAAAATAGTTTGGGTGGATGTACCGCCTAAACAAAACTAAACAGAATTGAGGTACTCACCGTCAGTCCGGACAAGGTCGTCAGTAGTGCCACAGAGGGTCAGGTAACGTGATACCCTCACAATATGACACTGTTTCCTATAGTCTATATGCTAGCAGGACGCAATGCAGTGGCAGAGGCTAAACGTGACGCCTCATACAACGTGCAACTCTAGACGTAAGGAGAATTACACATGAACTTTGCACAAATCACCGTATCTGGCAACGTAGGTCAGACCCCTGAGATCCGTGACGTAAATGGCACTAAAGTCGCCAACTTTTCTGTTGCGGTAAACGAAAACTACAAGAACAAAAATGGTGAGAAGGTTGAGACTACTCATTGGTTCCGTGTGGAAGCATGGGACGGTAGCAATGGCACTGGCCTCGTGTCCAATGTCATTGAGAAGTATGTCACCGCCGGAACAACCGTGTTTGTCCAGGGGATGCCTCTTCTTGAGGAGTATGAGAAGGATGGCGTAAAGCAACGCTCATTCAAGATCAAACTTGCAGGAGCAGGTTCTACTTTCCGCATGGGAGGTAG
>Ga0315315_10001205_pt1 | contig 23533 bp, 21 predicted proteins | sample M140m3416metaG_FD_203699 | JGI IMG/M metagenome (GOLD analysis project Ga0315315, IMG submission 203699) | Ammonia-oxidizing marine archaeal communities from Monterey Bay, California, United States - M1 40m 3416 | ecosystem: Environmental > Aquatic > Marine > Intertidal zone | place: USA...
AAACAAAGTACAAAAACCTAAATCTCCTTTTAATTTTAAAGAGAAAAAGAAGATTATGACTACAATGTTTCCATTACCTTCTAATAAAATTATAAAAGTAAAAAATAATTACAATCCAACTGAGATATTAAGTAAGTATGATAAAAAAACTACTGCTTATGTAACTGTTGTTGGACAAAAAGATGCCTCACGATTTAATAGTAGTTATTTTCAAAAGTGGGATGGTAATCCAATGGAAGGATATGAAGATAGAGGATATCTTTACATTGCACCAATGCAAGGAAATTCAGTAAGTGGTACTGAAGTAAGAAATGGATTATCAGTTGGTTCAGATGACCAAAAAGAAAAGTTTTTTAAATCAAGAGCATATAGCAAATTCAACAAAACAGTTTTTAACATGATTACAGATAGATTAAACGAATCTATCGAAGTTAAAAAGGATTGGATTTACGATTCAATAAATGAAATCTCAAAAATAGCAGGAGATGGTCTTGATGTTGATGATGGACCAAATATTATTTATCCATCAGCACCATTATTTAAAAAAATATCAATTCAAAGAGCAGCACAAATAGGATTCGATGTTGTTAATGATATATTAGGTGGTCAAGAGGCAATAGATAAAACAGATTATAGAGTATATGATGATGGACCAGTAGGAGCAGTAACATTCTTCCCAGCTGGTGTAATCGGAACAATGACCCCAAACAACCAAGTAGATATTTACTCAAGAGGTGCATATTCTAAGTGGTTTACACACGCAACTCGTAAGGCATCTTTAGTTGGATATCAAGTAGTTAGAGGATTGGGTATTAATAAAGCTGAAAAATCACAATCAGGCGATGATGCAAAAGGAGCTAAGGATGTAAAGAAAGAATTTGAAGCATCTTTAAATGAAAATATAGTACTACCAATTAAAGTAGGAGATACTATTATGACTGGTAGATTTAAAAACAAAAAAACAGTTGTTAAAACTATCGGTAAAGATGAACATGGAATGCCAACAATTAATGGTAGAAAAGTGGTTACCTTTAGAATGGTTAAAGAAGGATTTATTTCAGAACTTGCAGGTACTGAGATAAGTTGTCCAAAATGTAATCATCAATGGGAATTAGAATCTGATGATGATGAAAAATATCTTTGTCACAATTGTGGATGGGATTCACAAAAAGCAGAATATGATTATGACGCATTTGATTCTTGGCAAGAAAAGAATGGGATGTTAGATGAAAAAAGTGGAAAATTAAGACCCTCTCAAAAACTGGCTAGAAAAAGAGCAATGGCTGGAAAGGCTAGACAGATTGCAAGAAAAAGGAAAAGAACAATGATGAGAAGAAAGGGATATGATAAACTTAAAAAGATTGCATACAAAATGGCATATAGACAAGTTTATGATGAATTCCTAAAAGATTTATTTCCAGGTGTAAAAAAATCGGAGTTATCTATTCAACAATCTAAAGTTGTTCATAGAAATGTATTAAGAAAAAAGAAAAGAGTTTTTAAAAGAGCAAAATTCAGATTCTTACCAGCATTAAGAGCAAAAGAAGTTGAAAAGTTTACTAAAAAAGAAGAAGCCAATGAATTGATGATTGGATATGCTGGACCTGAAGATATGAAAAGGTTCGATAAAAGAAATAAAGAATATAGAAAGACTGCAGATTCCAATAAAGAATATCAATACGATACTGTAAACGAAGGTAGACCAATTCCTATGGATACTCCTAATGAGTTTGTATATTTAGATTTTAAAAAGTATGCATACAAAAATAGAGGAATGTTTAAAAGAGAACTTTTAAAACATAAAGATAATGGTGGAAAGATGTTTTTAACTCTATCTGCATTATGGTACAAATGGGCTAGAAAAAATGAACCAGAATTTACTCACATTAAAGATAAGTTAAAGTTCGGTAGAGCACTAATGATAATGATGGTAAAGGATGATTTGGTATTTAGTAAAAAAGCTTGGAAAAAAACAAGTAAAATAACAAAGTTAAAAGAAGGGTTACCAACTAAAGTAACAGATAAATACAAATCAGTTAAACACGATAAAGATTCAACTGAATCAGAAAAAGATTTTAACAAACATCATAATACTTCAATGTATGCACCAATGGGTTCTATTGCTGAACCAGATACGATTGATTTTGATGATGATGATAAAGAAGGTGGACATCAATCTAAAGAAAAAGATAATAAAAAGAAGGGATATGAACCAGTAAAAGAAGGTTTAAAAGAATTAGGAATAAAAGATTTCAAATCCTTATTCAAAAAGATGCCTTCTGATTTACAAAAGAGAGTTTATAATCTAAAGAACTTTGGACAGAGAGTAGATAAACATCCAGAGGGTAATGTTCTTAAACATACTATTATGGTTGTGAATCGTTCAATCAAAGATGATGATATTGATATTGCAATTGCTGCAATGTTACATGATATAGGAAAAGATGAAACTGCTGGTATTCATCCAAAGAAAGGACACATTACACACTTTGGACATGAGAAAGTATCTGCTTCATTAGTAAAGAAATACAAAAAGTTTATAGAAGATGTTGGTGGTAATGCTGCAAATGTATTTTATATTGTTAAAAACCATATGAAGTATAAACAACTATCTGTAATGACCCCAAAGAAAGTAAATAAAGTTAAATCATTCAGAGCATTTGATAAATTAGGTAAATTTTCTAAACACGATAGAGGTGGATTGGGTGAAGGAATACTTACAGAAGGTGGTGCGTATGGACATATGTCTCATCCATTTGATACTGATATCAATTTAACATTTGGACAACTTAAAGATATCGTAAATCGTGCATTAGAGGGTACATTAGAATTTACACGAGAAAAAACAGATGGACAGGCACTAGCAATTTCATGGAAAGATGGGAGATTAGTTGCAGCAAGAAATAAAGGACATTTAAAAAACAAAGGTGAGAATGCTTTAGATATAAAAGGAGTATCGGATAAGTTTCAAGGAAGAGGTGGATTAAGTGATGCTTATAATTTTGCTATGAAGGATTTATCTAAAGCAATCTCATCTTTATCGGATAAACAAAGAGATAAGGTATTTAAACAAGGTTCGTGTTTTATGAATCTTGAAGTAATATACCCAACATCTGTTAATGTAATTGCTTATGGACAAGCATTACTTGTATTTCATGGAACGATGGAATATGATGATAGTGGTAGTGCAATTGGTGAAAATAAAGAATCTGCAAGAATATTGGCAGGTATGATTAAACAAGTGAACAAAGATGTACAAGATAGTTACACAATTCAAGGCCCACCTGTTGTACAATTACCAAAATCACAAGATTTATCTAAAAAAAGAGGTAAATACTCATCACAGATATCCAAATTACAGAAAGAATTTAGTTTAAAGGATACTGATGGTGTTGCAAACTATCACCAATCATGGTGGGAACAATGGGTTGATAAGAATTCTCCATCATCACTTGATAACAAAACCAAAATGGGGTTAGTTAAGAGATGGGCGTTTATGGATAAGAAGTTTAGATTAGATAAAAAGAGCATTACTGATGAAAAAACATTAGAATGGGCTAAGAAAACAGATAAAGATAATCATAAGAAGATATCTAAGGATAATTTAATGAAGTTTGAAAAAATCTTCTTAGGATTGGGAGCTGAAGTATTAGAATTTACTTCATCTGCACTAACAGTTAATCCTGATAAGGCAATTCGTGATATAAAGAAACGAATCGATAAGACAATTAAAGATGTTAAGAAATCAGGTGACCCTAAAAAGATAGAAAAACTAAAATTAGAGTTAGGAAGGTTAAATTCTATTGGAGGAACTAAAAAAATAGTTCCAAATGAGGGTATCGTATTCGATTATAAAGGGAAAACCTTCAAATTGACTGGAACATTTGCTTCAGTTAATCAAATACTCGGAATTTTCTTCTAAAATTTCGGTTTCTCTATTTTCATATATTTATATATACTAACATAACCTAATATGTAATAATGGGTAAAGAATTTAAGAAAAAGTTTATGCATCCAACTCGTAGAAAGTTGGTAGATATGGTTCAGACAGGTGATTATAACAAAAATACATCAGTTGGTTGGACTAAAGAGAAGGAAACTCACGAAGTTGGTGATAAATGGGAAGATGACCATTACAAATATGAGAAAAAGGATGGATACACTCTTAAAACAGGTAAAAATTCAGAAACATTTCAAGAAATAAGACAATATTTATCTAAGCTTGAAGAATGTAACAACACAAAGTGTACTCATGTAGGAAACTTTGGGCCAACTAATAAAAAATCAATAAAAGATTTTGGTTATTGTATAGATTGTATGACACAATTCGAATTAGATTTAAAAGAACACGATTTACTTGAATCATTCGTTGCATATCAAATATATACTAAAAGAATAAAGGAAGGTGAGATGGTAATTGATAGAATCGAAGGAGATATTGATGAATTAAAACAACAATACGATGAAATCGATGAAAAAGGAAAAATTGTTAACTCATATGTACTTCCAAGACCTGTAGATGAGATGAAAGAGGAAATGAGAGGGTTTGTTGATAGAAGTAAAGATGAAATACAAGAGATAAGAGAAGCGAGAGAAGAACACTTTAAAAAATTAAAAGAAAAAAACTATGATAGCTATCTTTAATATATTATCAAAGTATTTCAAGGAAATACTAATAATAGGATTAGTAATTGTTATATTACTAATGCGTTCATGTAGTGGTGGAGGTGATGAACCACAAAAAGAATTAGTAAATGTTGATGGTGAGGATTTTGAACTACTTAAACAAACAGTAGATACTGTTTTTGTAGATAAAATAGTAGAAGTAAAAAAATATATACCAAAATACATTACAAAAATAGAAACAGTTAGAGTAGAAGTTCCAGCTGATGTAGATTCTTTACAAATAGTAGAGGATTATTATTCAAAATACATAGTAAAGGATACTTTAGACCTTACTTATGAGTTCGACCCTACAATTACAATCGATTCAATAGGAACTAAACCTAATTCAACACTAGGATTTGGTATTCTTACCGATACTATATCTCAAAACCAAATAGTAAGTAGAGATATAAAGTGGAATTTCCAAATTCCAACAATTTACGATACAAAGATTGTTAAAGAGTTACCTAAAAGACAATTTTATTATGGACTTGGTCTTGGTTTTAATAAAACTGATTTTGTAAATAGTGCAAAGTTTGGTATTTTATACAAAGACAAGAAAGATAAAGTATATGGTTTAGATTTAGGTGTACTAAATGTAAACAACAATGTATCTCCCTATCTTGGAGGTTCTATTTATTGGAAACTTTCATTCAAGAAGAAAAAATAGTTAATGGCTAAACAATCGCTAAAGGATATAATCAAATTAGAGTATCAGAAATGTGCTAATGACCCAATACACTTTATGAAGAAGTATTGTATGATTCAACATCCTGTCCGCGGTAAAATTCCATTTCATTTATTTCCATTTCAAGAGAAAACTCTTACTGAGTTTGATGCAAATAGATATAATGTAATTTTAAAATCTCGTCAAACAGGTATATCCACTTTAACCGCTGGTTTTGCATTATGGAAAATGTTATTTAATCAAGATTTCAATGCATTAGTAATAGCAACCAAACAAGAGGTTGCTAAGAACCTTGTAACGAAGGTTAGAGTGATGAATGATTTCCTACCATCTTGGTTAAAACAAACAACAGTAGAAGATAACAAATTATCCTTAAGATATTCAAATGGTTCTCAGATTAAGGCAACATCATCGAGTGGTGATGCTGGTCGTTCTGAAGCATTATCCCTTTTAGTATTTGATGAGGCAGCATTTATTGATAACATTGAAGATATATGGATATCTGCACAATCTACCTTATCGACTGGTGGTAATGCGATTATTCTTTCTACTCCAAATGGTGTTGGAAACTTTTTTCACAAAACTTGGGTAGAAGCAGAAGAAGAGGTTAATGGATTTAATCCAATAAGATTACATTGGAGTGTACATCCTGAAAGAGACCAAGATTGGAGAGATAAACAAGAAATATTATTAGGACCAAAAGGAGCAGCACAAGAATGTGATTGTGATTTTGTATCTTCTGGTGATACTGTAATTGAACCACAACTTTTACAATTCTATAAAGAATCATTTTGTCAAGAACCATTAGAAAAGACCGGGTTTGATAGTAATTTATGGAAATGGGAATATCCAAACTATGCTAAAGGATATATGGTAGTTGCGGATGTTGCTCGTGGAGATTCAACAGATTATTCGGCATGTCATGTGATTGATATAGAAGAAGCATCTCAAGTAGCAGAATATAAAGGTAAATTAGATACAAAAGAGTTTGGAAATTTCTTAGTTGGACTATCAACTGAATATAATAACGCATTACTTGTGGTTGAAAACGCAAACATAGGTTGGGCAGTAATACAACAAGTAATTGATAGAGGATATCAAAACTTATTCTATATGAGTAAGGATTTAAAATATGTAGATGTTGAAAATCAAATGACAAATAAATATCGTGCAGAAGAACGAGGAATGGTTGCAGGATTTAGTACAACATCTAAAACAAGACCACTTATTATTTCTAAATTAGATGATTACTTCAGAGATAAATCAGTAACAATTCGTTCTACTAGATTAATTGATGAATTATTTACATTTATATGGAATGGTAATAGGGCAGAGGCTATGAGAGGATATAATGATGATTTAGTTATGAGTTTTTCAATCGGATTGTGGGTAAGAGATACTGCACTACGATTAAGACAAGAAGGAATAGATTTAACTAAAAAAGCTTTAGGTGGTATAGGAACTGCAACTCATGGTGCGGTTTATGGAGGTAATGCACTACCAGATAATCTGGAAAACAACCCGTGGAAACAAAAGATAGGTGATAACGAAGAAGATTTGACATGGTTAATTGGTTAATATATAAAAACTTAATATTTATAAAGTAAGGAGTCAAACTATGGAAGATATAACAAAAGCACTTTATTCGAATTTTGTAAGCACTATCAGAGAAACCGCTAGTGATATACAAGAATACGATTGTGAAAACCAAGAAGATTTAAAAGAGATAATTGAATTTTTAAAAACCTACAAACCTGATGTGAACGAAGCAGAATATCAAGGTAGAGAAGTTAAGTTGGGTAAACCAACAAGAGGTGATAGTAAAAAATTCAAAGTATATGTTAAAAACCCAAAAGGTAATGTGGTAAAGGTAAACTTTGGTCACAAGGGTAAGGGTGGTGAAAAAACTATGAGAATAAAAAAATCAGACCCGGCAAGAAGAAAAGCATTTAGGGCAAGACACAATTGTGATAATCCTGGTCCTAGACACAAAGCAAGATATTGGTCTTGTAGAGCTTGGTAAAATAAAAGTTATAATTTAAAATTAGAATAGAATGGCAGATACTTCATTTTTTGGTAGATTAACTCGACTGTTTTCAACACAGGCGATTGTTCGTGTCGATAAAGACGGTAAACGAAAAGTTGCGGATACTGATGATAGACAAAGAACAAATCTTTCATCTTTAAGAGATAGATATACCAAATTACAAAAAACACAATACGAAATGGCGGGTGGGGCTCAATCAATGGCTTACCAACAAGTTCGTAGAGAAATATTCAGAGATTACGATGCAATGGATAATGACCCGATAATGGCATCGGCTCTTGATATATTCGCAGATGAATCTACACTTAAGAATGAATTTGGAAACATATTAACAGTTCGTTCTTCAAACGAAAATATACAAGAAATACTTAATAACTTATTTTACGATATTATGAACATAGAATTTAATCTATGGCCATGGGTAAGAAATATGTGTAAGTATGGAGATTTCTTTTTAGGTTTAGAAATGGCAGAAGGAAAGGGTATCGTAAATGTTACACCTTATTCGGTTTATAATACAGAAAGATTAGAAAGAACAGACCCAGATAATCCAAACTATGTAAAATTTCATATAGAAGATGATGTAAATGGAAAAGTTGATTATGAAAATTGGGAAATTGCTCACTTTAGATTATTAGCAGATACCAATTGGTTACCATATGGTAAATCGATGGTTGAAAATGGTAGAAGATTGTGGAAACAATTATCTCTTATGGAAGATGCAATGTTAATTCATAGAATTATGAGAGCACCTGAAAAAAGAGTTTTCAAAATTGATATAGGAAATATTCCACCAAACGAAGTGGATAACTATATGCAAAGAATTATCAATAAAATGAAAAAAGTTCCTTTCCTAGATAGAAACACAGGAGAGTATAACTTAAAATATAATATGCAAAACCTAACAGAAGATTTTTATCTACCAGTTAGGGGTGGTGATAGTGGAACACAGATAGATAATCTTAGTGGATTAGAATACTCATCAATTGATGATATTGATTACCTAAAGAACAAATTATTTGCTGCACTTAAAATACCAAAAGCATATTTAGGATATGATGAGAATGTTAATGGTAAAGCAACTTTAGCAGCAGAAGATGTTAGATTTGCAAGAACAATCGAAAGAATACAAAGAATAGTTGTATCTGAATTAAGTAAGATTGCAATAGTTCATTTATATTCACAAGGTATCCAAGATGAAGAGATGACAAACTTCGAATTACAATTAGTAAACCCATCTACAATATACGAACAAGAAAAAGTTAACTTGTGGAGTGAGAAGATAAGATTGGCCACAGATATCAAAGATTTAAATATGTTATCTAAAGATTGGTTATATGAAAATATATTTAAAATGTCCAATCAAGAAGCTGAAACTCAAAGAGGTAAAATAATTGATGATTTAAAAGATAGATTTAGACATCGTTCTATTGAAGATGAGGGTAATGACCCTGCTCAAGAAGATGATGTAGAAGATGTAGAAGAATCATTAGAAAAAATTAAACAAGAAATTAAAAACAAAGGTGGTAGACCTAGAGAAGGGGGAACTTACAAAAAGGATAAACATCCATATGGAAGAGACCCATTAGGTGATGACGACCGTACTAAACCTCGAAAGAGACAGACCAGAGAAAATGCTACAAGTAGTATTAAGGTTTCTCCACAAAAGGCAAAAGAGATTGTCAATGGTGTTTCATCAAAGCGAAAAGTTTTGAAAGAAAACGATATGTTAAATGAAGAGAATCTTCTATCTGACAGAGAAATTTAAGGTTAACTCAATATTTTTATATTTATATAAGAGTTTTAGTATGTATATCAAATTGTAGGGTAAAAAATGAAAAAAATAAAACATAGCAAATTTAAGAACACTGGTATATTGTTCGAACTACTCGTTAGACAAATAACAGTTGAGATACTTAATGGTACAGACGAAGTAGCAAAGGGTATAATAAAAGAGTTCTTTAAAACAGGCACTGAAATTTCTAAGGAGAAGAAATTATACGATTTATTACTTAAAGAAAAGTATAATACAGAATCTAGAGCAGAAAAATTTATAGATGTAGTCTTAGAAGCTCATTCTAAAATTAAATCTAAGCAAATTTTAAAAGAAAAATATAACCTTATTAAAAAGATACAAGAATCTTTTGATATCAACGAATTTTTAAACTCACCACTTACAAACTACAAAACTTACGCATCTATATACAAAATATTTGAATCATCAAATGTTGAAAATAGTGATATTAAAGATAATCTAAATGCTAGATTTACATTGGTAGAGCATATTATTAATGATTCAATTAAAAACAAAAATAAATTAGTTGAAGATAGGGCAATACAACAGTATCAAAAACAAGAAAAAGATGTAAGATTATTATCTTATAAAATTCTTGTTGAGACCTTTAACAAAAAATATACAACACTTGATGGAAATCAAAAAGGATTGTTAAAAGAATATATCAACAATATTAATAATACTTCTAAATTTAAAGATTATTATAATGATAAATTAAAAGGTATAGTTACCTCCTTACATGAACAATATACTAAAACTCAAGATAAAGTAACAAAAATCAAGTTGAAGGAAACTATTAATGTTTTAAAGAAAAACAAAGTTAGAAAAAAAGTATCTGATTCCCAAGTTTCAGCCTTAATGTTAGGATATGAACTAATGAAAGAGTTAAAGTATGTTAGAAAGTAAATATAAAAAATTTATTGACGAACTAATTAAGGAAGTTGAAGAAGAATTAGAAGAACAAACAACAACTGCAAATGTAGATGGTTATCAAACACCATTTGCTTTTTCAGGTAAAGGAAAGAAAGATAGAAGAAAGAAAATTGCAACACAATTAGGATATAGTGTTGTAGGTGAAGGAAAAAAAGTTAAAAGACCAGTTAATAGGTGGTTAGAGTTAAAGAATGATGAAACTCGTTCTCCTAATCAAAAATTAGCAGTTGGTCTTAAAGAATTAAAATACCAATTAGCTGAAGTTGAGAAATTTTTTAACTGGTACAATAAAATAAAAACGATGAATGAGCTTGATAAAAATAATTATTGGAAGAGGACTCATCGTCATATTTATAATGTAAAGGAAAGATTAATCAACATTGCAAATAGTATAAAGGAGTTAGACCAATGAAAATAACAAAATCAAGATTAAAAGAAATCATAGCTGATGTTCTAAAAGAAGAATCAGAATATCAGAAGTTTTTTGCTAAAGCATTAAAGGCTGCTGGAAAATCAATACCTCAAATGTCCGATGAAGAAAAAAAGGCATTTTTTAACAAGATAGAAAAATCTTGGAAAGGTAAAGGAGAGAAATCAGAAGCATATGATAAAGATGGAAATTATACAACCGATGTAACTGATGTTCAATCTAAGACTGCAGATGTAGATGAAGCTGCACCTAAGATGAAAAAAAACCCAAATGTTAAAGCAATTCAATCTGTTTTTTCACAAACCCTTAATTTAAAAAAAGGTGGAATGCAAAGTAGATATATGAGAGAATTCGAAAGTGCAAGAAAAAGAGCACTAAAGGCATTACAGGCTATGGAAAAATTCAGTAAGATAGGTGTATAATGAACAAAACTAAATTATTAGAGATTATCGACCAAGAAATCATTAATATCAAATATGGTGTTAATGAAGAATTATCTGATAGGGACGAAGATAAAATTCGTAAACTTATTAGACAAGAGGTATCGGCAATCTTTTTTGATTTATTTAAGAAAAGAAAAAATTGGGGAGCATAATGGGACAATTATTAATAGAAACTAGATTATTCGAAGGTAAGGTAAACGAAGATGCCGATGGGAGAACACTTGTTAAAGGAGTTCTTCAAAGAGCTGAAGCTCCTAACCAAAATGAAAGAGTATATCCTAAGCAAATCTTAATGAGAGAAGCTAAGAAATATGAAGTACTCATTAAAGAAAGAAGAGCATTAGGTGAGTTAGACCATCCAGATTCTTCTGTAATAAATTTAAAGAATGTATCACACAATGTTAGAGAGATACATTGGGAAGGCAACGATTTAGTAGGCACAGTAGAAATACTTCCTACACCTTCTGGTAATATCTTAAAAGAATTATTAAAAGCAGACATCCTTCTAGGAATATCTTCAAGAGGTATGGGTTCAGTAGAACCTATCGGTAAAGGAAAGGTTCAAGTAGGAGAAGATTTTGAGTTACTTGGTTGGGATTTTGTATCCAATCCATCAACACATGGTGCATTTATGACACCTTTAAAAGAATCAAAACATTATGCAACTGCAGATATCTGTGGAGATTATTGTAAAGCACAAAACTTAATGAGGGAAATAATAACAGAATTGGTATGATAAAATTAGCAGGAATAGTAGATTTAAAATCAGTAGGAACTGTAAACGAAGGAACTCGTTCACAAGTTGGTATTATTAATAGAAGTGGAAAGATTGCATCAACATATGTTCATTATGATGGATATCCAAGAAACATGAAACCAGGAATTAAGAAACATTTGAAGAATGAGAAAGATGTTCTTCAACTTATTAAAAGAGGTGGTGCACGAGGAATATATAATGATAAAGATATAGAATACTATGATGATTCTAAAATGAAACCAACAAAAGGTGATTTTAAAGATATTGCTAAATATTTAGATAGAACTAAAGACAATTGGGCAGATTTTGTATATTTATATAATATGAAAGATAAGAAATGGTATTATGCAGACCCATACAAAGATAAAGAACTAATAAAATTATTCTAAGGAGAGTACAATATGAAACTAATCAATATACTTAAGGAATCAGAAGATAGAGGATTATCTAATGAAGTTAAAAAACACTTCTTAGAAATCGTTTCTACTTACAACAAGTATCAAGAATCAATGGATAGAAAATCTGATATCATTCAAGTTGCTGAAACTTTAGGTGGAATCACAGAAGCTGCAAGAGAACTTGCCTTAAGAGAATCAGATGATTGGTTTGATAAACATACTGTAAAAAGAAATATGGGTGAACTAAGTAAATTAGGTGCTCAATTTGATAAAGTTGCTAAAGAGGCAAGAGGTTTAGACCAAAGGATGAATGGTTTGTATGAGGATATGGGTAACATTCTTTCAAGATACTATAAAATCGGTGAAATTAGTGAAGATGAAATGAAATCAAGATTAGGTATCAAAGAATCTAAAGAAGATTGTGGATGTGGCTGTAAAGGAACTACGCCAGGCGGATGTGGTGATAAATCAGTAAACGAAGAATCAGTATCAATTTCAACAAGAGATGACAAAGGAACGATTACAACTCGTATTAAAGAAGAAAACGAATTGAATGAACAAGAAATGGCATTATATGAGTTTGGTCAAAAAGTAACGAAATTAATGGAAAAAAGTTGTCCAAATGATGCCGGTAAATGGGCAGCATCTAAAGCAGCTGCAAAAAAGAAATTTGATGTTTATCCTTCCGCATATGCTAATGGATGGGCAGCAAAAAACTACAAATCCAAAGGTGGAACTTGGAAAAACTGTTAAGGAGAATTTAAAATGCCAAAGTACAACTACAAAGATGATGCAATGACAGCCTTTATGAAAGGTAAAATTTCTGCACAAGAATTAGATAAGATTTCAAAAAATCAATTCAAAACATCAGTGGCCACCAAACAAGAATTACAAAACTTTTTGAAATCAGGATACATGAAAGAGTTGATGGCAAACACATACGGACTCAAAGTACCTGCTATGGAAAAGAAAGTAAAAGAACTAATGAGGTTTGCAGAATCAATGCAATTCGAAGGAATGTTCTCAACAATAGACCAAATCAGACAAGATTCTAAAGATGTTAGAGATTTCGTAAAGAATGTATTTAAGGATAGAGATTTTAAGAAGATGAGTAATGATAAAGACTTCATTAAGTATCTTAAATCTATCTATGAAGGATTTGCAAGTGATGCACAACGAAAAGCAGCATTCGCAAATGGATATGAAGAAAAGGGTAAAAAGAAAGAATCAATCTCAGACCATCCAAAGGCTTCTTGGAAAAAGAAGAAAGATGAATCAGTAAACGAAGCATTTGTTGTAGCATATGGAAAAGGACCTAAACCTATCAAACCTGCATTTGCAGCCTACGCTGATAAAAAGATGGCTCAAAAGTTTATGGGTGATATGAAAAAGGATGGGTACAAAGTAATGATGACCCAAAAGAAAATCAAAGGTGTTGATGAATCAATAAACGAAATATCTGCTAAAAAAGGATTAGAACAAGTTGTTAAAGGTAATACTAAAGATGTAGAAGGAATCAAGGTATCTAAGGAAATGGCACAAGCTATGTTAGATTGGTTCAACTCATCTCCTTATGGTAGAAAGTATCCAAAAGCAAAAAACTCAAGACTTCATATATCAATTGGTATAATGTTATCATTTGGTTTAGAAAGATATGCTAAACATAAAGGTGCTAAAGAAGAACTTAAGTATCTTAAGAGCATGAGAGAATCAGTAAACGAAGGTAAGAAAAGATACTACCAAAAAGATGGTATTGGTAAAGCAAAATATACAATCTCCTATCACGATGGTAAAAATAAACATAAAGATGGTAGTGATTTCTTTGATATTCAAATTTTCAGAAACAAAAAAGATTTAGCAAAGTTCGTTAACACTTTACACAAAAGTGGATATGTTTATGGATTTAATGAATCAATAAACGAGGCATCAATCAAAGGTAGAAATAACAAAACTGGTGAAACATTTGGAATGGTTATCGGTTCTGATAAGAAGAATAGAGAAGGAAATTTTGAACTAACCATAAGAGTTTCTTATAGTTCAAGAATATCTGCTTATAAACTTACCTTCAATAGTAACAATGAACTTATTAGTTTTTTAGATTACGGATATTCAATGGATGGTAGACCACCTGATATGAAAGGTAGTGGAAGTGGAAAAAGTGTTAAAGCAGATAAAAGAAAAACAATTATCTTTATTGCTAAAATTACTTCACCTGCATTTGCAAACAAAATTTACAAACATCTTCAAAAAGTAAACGAATCAGTAAACGAATCCAAAACAAAAGAAAGTAAAGCTGTTCAAGCGATTTACAAGTATGATAAAAAAGAAAAAAAGTTTTATGATAAAATGGCTGAACATGAAAAAAGAATCGGTACAAGTGAATATAAAAGATTTATAGCAAAAGCTCTTAGAGGATTTGATATCAATCCACAAAAATATAAATTCATACCTGATGCAGAAGAAATATTGTATCAAACAGTATCAAAGTAAAATAATAACAAGTTACATAAATAAAGGAGAATGGGTAATAAAATAAAATTGGTCTCTATTAAAGTTAGAAATGGAGATATTCAAAAGGCATTAAAAGTTTTTAAAAGAAGAGTAAGTGATTCTGGTCACTTGTTCGAAGTACGAAAAAGACAAGAGTACACAAAACCCACCACTATCCGAAGAAAACAAAAACAACAAGCTATCAGAGCTAATCAAAGACAAGTAATCCTAGATAAGATAGAAGATGGGAATACTAGACTTAGATTAACAACCAAAAAGAAGAAAAAAGGTCAAAGATAGCGGTTTTTAATATATTATAATACTTATATACAGAACACACACATCTTGTGTGTTTTATTTTTAGTTGGTTAATGAATACTCATCCTTATATGTAGTGACCAAACAACCGACCTAACATCATTGGAAATCCCTAATATTTTCAGACTAAAAAACGAAAGGCTAATATGGCAAATTCTAAATTACTAAAAGAAGCCATCGCTGACGCTAAAGCTGTGAGAGAAACTGCAATCGCTAATGCTAAAATTGCATTAGAAGAAGCATTTGCTCCTAAACTTCAATCAATCTTATCTAAGAAACTTCAATCAGAAATGAATGAAGAAGAAGAAGATGAGGTAGAAGAACAAGTAGAAGAAGTAGCAGAAGAAGTAGGTTCATCTGATATTGGTAAGAGTGATAACTCTAAACCATCTAAAGATGCATCTGATTCATCTGATATTGCTGAAACTAAAGAAGAAGAAGACGCAGAAGAAGTATCAGAGAATGGTGAAAACGCTGAACCATCTTTAAAAGAAGAAGAAACTGAAGAAGAAGTATCTGAGGAAGTATCTGAAGAAGAAGAAGAAGAAGTTGAAGAAACTTACAAATCTGAACAAGAAGATATGGACGAAGAAGAAATCGAAGAAGATTCTCACGAAGAAGATGAGGAAGTAGACGAAGAACTAGACCTGGAAGCTATCATTAAAGAGTTAGAATCTGATATGGAAGAAGAACTCGATGATGAAGAAGAAGGTGAAGTTGAAGATATCGCAGCAGATGCTGTTGATTCTCACGAAGATGACCATCATGAAGAAGGAGAAGAACACGAAAGTGAAGATGCTCCTAAAGATGAGGAAGTTGGAGTAGAAGAAGAAGCAGAAGATGATGAAGATATCGACTTAGATGAAATTCTAAGAGAAATGGGATACGGAGAAAAAGAACCAGCAAACGAAGGTGACCACGATGAAGAAGAAAATAAAGAGTTAGAAGAAACAAAATCTGAACTATCAGAAGCAATTTCTACTATCAAATCTTTAAAGAAAACTATCAACGAGGTAAATCTTTTAAATGCTAAACTTTTATTCGCAAATAAATTATTCCGTTCTTACAATCTAAACAACGACCAAAAGGTTAAAGTTGTAGAAACTCTTGACAGAACAAACTCTGTAAGAGAAGTGAAATTGGTTTTTAGTACACTTGCAGAATCATTGAAATTCAATGGAAACAGTAAAAAGCAAAAAATCTCAGAAGGAATAGCTTCTAAGGCATCTGCTTCAACTGCTCCAAAGAAAGAAATAATCGAAGAGAGTACAAATGAAATCGCTAACAGATTTAAAAAGTTAGCAAACATAATTTAATTTATTAACAATAAGGAGAGAAATAAAAATGGCAAATTTTGATTTATCTAAACTAACAGAAGGAAAGAACCCACAATCTGTAATGCTCGAGGAAACAAGAGGATTAAAGAGCAAATGGGAAAACACTGGACTTCTTGAAGGTTTAAAAGAAAGAGACAGTCATCAGATGGCTGTTCTTTTAGAGAACCAAGCAAAACAATTGCTTGATGAAGCTAACTCTACATCCGCTGGAAGTGGAAACGAAGAGTGGAGTGGTGTAGCTTTACCATTGGTAAGACGTATCTTCGGTGAAATAAGTGCGAAGGAATTCGTTTCTGTTCAACCGATGAACTTACCATCAGGTCTAATATTTTATTTAGACTTTAAATATAACAACGGTCAGTTCGGTGGAGCTAACTATTCTGGGTCATCTATCTATGGTGGTGATGGTTCAGATTTAGGTTCTACTAATGTAGCTAAAAACGGTCTTTATGGAGACGGTAGATTTGGTTACACACAACCTGACAATAACAAGTTTATCGCAAAAGCTGACGCAACTGTTGCATCTGCTTCTGTATATGATGACTTAAACTATGATGGAAGATATACTGCTTCTGTTGCTGCTGGAAACATTTTCAAAGTAACAATCGCAAAATCTGATATTGATAGTTCTGCTGATAACGACGGTATCAGAAGTTTTACTTTAACAACTAACTCTGGTTCATTTATAGATGAAAATCTTAGTGCATTCAACAAGGTTGATGGTGCTAATTATGTATTCTTCTATTCTGGTTCAGAAAAAGTACAAGATGTTGAAGTAAATTATTCTAAACTTAACTCTGCAGGAGATAGAGGTGATTTTGAAGATAGAGATGCTATCTTAAACACATCTGGTTCTTCAGGAACTGCATTAGATATTCCAGAAATCGACCTAGAGTTGAAATCTGAGGCTATCGTTGCTAAGACTAGAAAACTAAAAGCAGTTTGGACGCCTGAGTTAGCTCAAGACCTTAATGCTTATCACTCAATTGATGCTGAAGCTGAATTAACTTCTATGTTATCTGAGTACATCTCATTAGAGATTGACCTAGAAATCTTAGATTTATTAAGAAGCAATGCGTTAACTAAAGAGTACTGGTCAGTTAACATCGGTGAAGAATGGAATGGTGCTGGTTGGACTGCAGCTTCTACGGGACTTGCATACCAAAAGAACACTTGGTTCCAGACTCTTGGTACGAAACTTAACAAAGTTTCTAACAAGATTCACCAATTAACACTTAGAGGTGGAGCGAACTTCGTAGTTGCTTCTCCAGATGTATGTACTATCTTAGAATCTATCCCAGCTTTCTCTGTGAATGCTGATAAAGATTCTGGACAGTTCGCAGCTGGTGTATCAACTGTTGGTTCACTTGCAAACAGATATACAGTATATAAGAATCCTTACCAAACTAATAACGAAATCCTTATGGGCTTCAAAGGTAGTAACTTCTTAGAAACTGGAGCTGTTTATGCACCATATGTTCCACTTATCATGACTCCATTAGTATATGACCCTCAAAACTTCACACCAAGACGTGGCGTTATGACGAGATATGCTAAGAAGATGGTAAGACCTGAATTCTATGGTAAAGTTTTAATCAAAGATATACAGAATGTATAATCTAGTTTAATACTTATTTTTATTAAAGGGGGTGATTTTTCATCCCCTTTTTTATTGTCTTATATTTATAGATGGTAAACTATATAAAGGAGAGACAAAAACATGAGTACATTAACATACTGGACAGGTTCGGTTTCAACCGATATTTCGGGTTCAACACCATTTGGTATCTATGATAATGATTCCACATTCCAATCCGATGGCCCTAAAGTAGCCAATTGGTGTGCTAGAAGGATGGGGTATCCGATTATAGATGTAGAATTACTTGATTTAAATTTTTATGCTTGTTTTGAAGAAGCAGTATCAGAATATGGTGCACAAATAAATCAATTTAACATAAGAAATAACTTAGGGTCTGTATTAGGTAAACCTACTGGTTCAAATCTAACACATCAACAAGTTGCAGGTTCACCACTACCTCACACAATAAAATTATCAGAATCATATGGTACATATGCAAATGTAGGTGGTAGAACTGATATTAAAAAAGGATATGTTGAAACAAATCCTTATACACAATCATACGATTTACAATCTTTATGGGCAGATGTTAGTGAAAGTAACAAAAGATTAGATGTAACAAAAGTATTTTACGAAGGTACACCATCAATTAATAGATTCTTTGACCCTTATTCAGTAAGTGGACAAGGAACACTTAACTTAGTTGATGAATTCGGATTCGGTTCATTCTCACCAGCAGCACAATTTATGTTGATGCCTATATTTGAAGATTTACAGAGATTTCAACACATTGAATTTAATGACCAAATAAGAAAATCAGCATTTACATTTAATATAGTAAACAATAAATTACAAATATGGCCAAGACCAACTTCATCTTATAAACTTTGGTTTGAATATCTCGTAAAAGATGAGTATGATAATAATTCAACAGTAGTAACACCAGGAGTAGTTGCAGATTATTCAAACATTGGATATGATTTTATGACTTACTCTCAAATAAACGATGTTGGTAAACAATGGATTAGAAAATATTCATTAGCATTGGCAAAAGAGTTACTAGGTGCAGTTAGAGAAAAATATTCTACTGTTCCAATACCAGGTTCAGAAGTTTCTTTAGATGGAGCTGCATTAAGAGCAGAAGCACAAACAGAAAAAGATGCTTTAGTAGAACAATTAAGAGAAAATTTAGAAGAAGTATCTAATAAAGTTAGATATCAAACAGAAGCTGAAAATGCTGAAAACCAACAGAAGTTAATGGAAAAAGTTCCAATTAACATTTATATAGGATAAATTATGGCTAGGTTTACAGGTCCAAATGATATAACTCTTTTCAAACACTTTTCAGAAGAGTTAGTAGAAGATATAGTTACCACCACAATTCAGTTATTTAAACTTTCAATACATGAAAGTGTAACTAATTTGTATGGTGAATCATTAGGTAAGCAATATATTCAAGGAGTTTCTGTAAATTGTTTAATAGAAAGAAGTGATTCGGAAGCAAACTATGAAGGATTTGGATTTGATAAATCTCAAACTGTTGAATATAGATTTAACAGACATACTTTAGAAGAAAAAGAATTATATCCTGAGATAGGTGATGTAATATTTCACAATAATGGATATTTTGAAATCGATAATGTAAGAGAAGATTATATGTTGGCAGGTAGAACTGATTCTAAGTTCTCAATAACTTGTTCAACATTTATGATGAGACGTTCTCAACTTAATATAGAACAAAGGGCAGTATAATGAGAGAATCAAAAAATACACAAGAACCATTCGGAGGTAATAAACAAAAAAATAGAGCTGAAGATATTTCTTTACCTAAAAAAGAAAATTTCTCAGTAACTCTCTATGATGTTGATTTAGCAATCATGGAATACATGAGAGATGTGGTTTTGCCTGAATTAGATGAAGATGGAACAAAAATAAAAGTACCAGTCCTATATGGTAATCCAGAAAGATGGAAATCTGCAAGGAAAGATGGTGTTTTAAGAGATGTTAGAGGAAGATTACAGTTACCACTCGTAATGTATAAAAGAAACTCAATAGAGAGAGATGCTGCATCCAATTCTATTAACAGATATTTATCGTATCCAACATATCAAAAATATAATAAAAAGAATAAGTACGATAAATTCAGTTTAATGAATGGAGTACAACCGAATACACAAAATTATAATATAACAGTACCTGATTATGTTAGTATAACATATGAAGTAATGGTATGGACATCATTTACAGAGCATATGAATAAAATTGTTGAACAATATCAATATGCTACTGATGATTATTGGGGAGATAAGGATAAATTTAAGTTTAGAGTAAGAATTGATTCATTTGATAATCAAACTGAAGTAGGACAAGGTTCTGAGAGAATAGTTCGTACTACTTTTAATATGGTTGCAAATGCTTACCTTCTACCTGAACAATTTAACAAGAAAGAAACTAATATTTTATCTTTCGGCCCTAAAAAAATAGTAATAGGTTTAGAAACTGATATGACAGGTGGAGAACTTACATATACAAAACCTAAAATGATTAATGAATATGCAGATATATTAAATTACTTATCATTAAGAGGTGCATCTTCTGGTTCATACCTAGACGATGATACATTTGAAGTTAAAAATGTTGAAGTTCCTCAAACTCCACCATCTTTAGTAAGTTCATTTGATAATACACGAAGATTTACAATCTATATAAATGGAGTAAATGTTCCATCTGCAAAATGGAGTACAGAAGTTAGTGGTAGTAGTTTATTAGTAAACTTTAATACAGGTTCTTTATCAGAAGGAGGTTCATATCCTGATGATTTAATAACAACAGCAACAGAATTAGGTTATCACTTGACTGGAAGTGATGAATTTGGTATAACAGGTAAATTTATTGAACTATGATAAAGGATTTAAAAAAATTACTTCAACAAATACACGAACCTGATTCTATTCAGCTATCAGAACACGATGGCTCGCACCCAATATTCCATATATTTAAACTATCTAATTCAAAATTTAAAGATTTAGATTTACAATTAAGAAAATTTAGACCCGAGCACGCAAGATTTGATATATTTATAAATGGCCAGTATATTTTAGAAAATGACTACATCTTTATACAAGATAATAAAGATATCTTAATAAAATTTAAAAAGGCTAACTTCGATTATACACTTGGTTCAAGTGACGAAGTGTTTATTAAAGGAGATATTGAGATAGATGGCTAAGATTTTAAGTAAAAGTAGAAAAAAACCTGATATTGTTGTACCACACAGCAACAAATCACTAACAAACTCATTAATTAACGATGTTATTAATGATTTTTTCATATACAGACACACTCCAGATTCATTAAATCTTGATGGTGTACTCTTTACTTTAACTTTAAACAATAAAAAATTTGTATATCAAGAAATAAAACTTGATAAAGACCATGATTATGTAGATATTTATTTACAAGGTACATTTGTTCCTAGTAATACTTATAGTATAGTAGAAAGTGGTAACAATATAGTTATAACATTTAATCAAACAATAACTTTAGACCCTGGCTCAATAGTAGTTAGTGATTTTGAAGTTAGAGGAAAAATAGTGAACATATAATATGGCTACATTAATTTCAAGTAAACAGATATCAGGTGTAGTAACCGCATCAGTAATAAATGGTGAGTTTCTAGTAAGTGGTTCATCTACTTTAACTGGTTCTATGTTCATACAAGGAGATGTAAGTGCATCTTCAATATCAGCCTCATCATTTCAAGGTAGTGGAACTAATCTAACCTTCGGTGGTAGTGGATTTATAACAAGTTCTGCACAAGTTTCCTTACCAAGTGTTGCTGGATACACATTTTTTAGTCAATCTATATCTTCAAGTATTGCAGAAGAAATTGCAGAACACGCTGGAATACCACATGGATTATTTAGTGGTTCATCTCAAGTTGATTATGATGAATTAACAGATAAACCTGCTTTTATTGGTGGAACAAATGTTACAGTTACCTCAGGTAGTGGAGGAATTACCTTTACTGCAGTATTAGAGGGTTCTGCTGATGCATCAGTAATTAAATTAAATGCATTTACTGAATCGGCTGATTTAAGATTAGACCAAATTGAAACATTTACATCTTCAAATGCTTCACCAGCAGGAACAGTTAGTAGTTCTGCTCAGATTACGGCGTTCGGATTCGTATCAGAAAGTAGTGCAACACCTGCAGGAACAGTTAGTAGTTCAAAACAAATAACAGATTTAGGATTTATATCATCTTCTGATTCAACTACATCCTTAAATTCTTTTACTGCTTCAATAGATACAACGATTAAAACCAAAATAAATACAGATGGTGTAGTTAGTGGTTCATTATCATCTTCAATTGCATACAATGGAAATAGAACAGTATCAAATACAGATTTACCAAGTGGTGTTTATAACAATAACTTTGGAACAAGTGGTTCTGTAATTGATTTTGTAGAGGCAGTATTCTTTCCAAACACTGCACCAACAATATCATCTACTCAATTTACAATAGCAGAATTTTTGGCAAGTGGTTCAACAGTTGGTACAATATCTGCAACAGATGCAGAAGGACAATCAATAACATTTACTACACAATCTGCATATACTGATGATAAAGTAAAAGTTTCAACTGGTGGAATTATAACACTAACAGAAACTGCAACATCATCATCATATAATACAACATTAAGTGGAAGTATCCACACACATGAACTTGAAGTAACTGCTACAGATACATTTAGTGGAACTACAAATAAAACAATACACATTATAGTTACTCCAAATGAAGCTCCAAAATTTAGAGAAGGTTCAACTGGTGGAAATGTAATTACAAATGTTACCTCAAGTTTAAATGAAAATACAACAAATTCAACATTAGTAAAAAGAGTATTCTTTACTGATGCAGAAAGTGATTCAATTACAATTAATTCATCATCTATTTCACCAGCTGGAGGTTCAACACATTTTACAATTGTAAAATCTTCAACTTATATTGATATATCAACAAATACTGGTTCATTAGATTATGAAACATATCCATCATATAACTTTAGTTTAACCGCTTCTGATGAACACAAAATTGCAGGACAAGATGCAGATTCATTTGTAACATTACCAGTTAGTATAAGTGTTGCCGATAATGCACATCCTACGATTAATAACCAATCTCTTTCATCTATAAGTGAAAATAGTTCAAATGGTGCATCAGTTGGTTCAATATCAGCTGCAGATGTTGATTCAGATACAATAACATTTAGTGATTTTACATTATACAAATTAGAATTAGATAATGCAAATGTTGGTAGTGGTTCTTATGGAGGAACATCACAAGCTTCAGACCCACATGAAAATCCATTCCAAATGACATCTGCTGGAGTAGTAACAAGAAAAACTGGAGTACATATTAACTCAGATATAATAAATGAATATCAATATACAGTAATTGTTAAAGATAATTTTAATACAGCATCAAATGAAGGTATTATTACAATACCAATTAGTGATGATACTCCAGCAAGTATTTCTACTAATGGAACATTTAGAATTGTTGAATCAGCAGTAAGTGGTGCATTAATTAGAACAAATGCAAATGGATTTAGTGGTACACAAGCAGATTTAAGTTCAAATCAAAGTGGTA
>Ga0315315_10001206_pt1 | contig 23529 bp, 22 predicted proteins | sample M140m3416metaG_FD_203699 | JGI IMG/M metagenome (GOLD analysis project Ga0315315, IMG submission 203699) | Ammonia-oxidizing marine archaeal communities from Monterey Bay, California, United States - M1 40m 3416 | ecosystem: Environmental > Aquatic > Marine > Intertidal zone | place: USA...
CCAATGCGAAGCAGATGCCTCCACTTGGAACCTTAATTTTTGCTCCATCGCGGAAGGTGGTAGGGAAGCTAACCCAGTATCTTGTACGGCTCCGGCCTCTACTTGGAACAACGGGTTCTGTAACTTACTAGGCTCTCGCAATGAGAACCAAGCGTCGTGCGAACTGACTGGGTTATCATGGGAATTTAGTTCGTCTATGGGGTACTACTGTACCAAGGCCGATGACCTATCTTTCCATGCATCACAGTTTACCTCTAAAGAAGAGTGTGAAGCTGAAGGCTCTACTTGGAATACTCACTTTGGAGTTTGTGCCGACAATAGAGATATAGCACCGTGCACAGAATCTAGCAATGGTGTATGGCAACCTGACTACTGTACAGCAGCAGCTATAGACGCGTACGAAGTAATGGCCGAACAGGGCTATTGTGCGGATGGGTACGAGCATACTGGAATGATTGGACACGATGAGCATGACTATTACAGTGGAATGCATAATTTGCCTGACGGTCTCGACCTTGAGGCTTGCTTCGATGAGTGCTTACAAGCGGGACAGTTTGATTTCTTTATTCACCACACACATTCCTCAGCGAATGGTGCTGGAAACTGTTACTGTGGTAATACCAAGGAGAGGGACGAATGTGACCTCTGGTATACACACCCAGACACACATTATTATTCGTATAGAATACAAAGAGCATCTGACGCAGCCAAGCTAGGGTACACCACCCGTACTGCTTGTGAGACTCAAGGTACGTGGGAAGATGCCTACTGTACGAACTCCGATTACACCACATGGCAAGCGTGTCAAACGAAAGGGAGATGGACTGGTAATGAAGTGAATCTAGGGTGTAGGACTACTACCGCACCAAAGGATGATACTGGTAAGAATTGGTGCTACATCGCTGATGTTGACCACGAAGCAGCTGGACAGAACTGGGACTATTGTACGGTAGCTTGCCCACCCGGCGAGGAACCAGTCCTTAACACAGATACGGGAAGTGCTTGGTATGAATGTGCTGCCTGTGTGGATGGTAAGAAAAACAACGAGTACGACGACTCAGCATGTACGGTATGTGGTAATGGTGAGTTTACAGACGATAAGAAGACCTGTACCACCTGTACAGAAACTGGAGCCGTCACATGGATAGATACATTGACTGGTCATATTACTAATACTGCCTGTCAGGTTGCAACCTGTGAAGCTGGATACAAGTTGGAGAGTCACAAATGTACTGCTTGTGCCGCGGAGCAGCACTCTGCTGAAGGTTCTACAGCATGTACTGATGATACATTTGATGCTAACAATTGTGCCGCTACCACGCACTTTGTAGAGGGTACAAACCATACCACCGATGATGCGGAATGTGCTGATGACTCTACTCAACAAACTGATTGTGCTGCCGGTACATATTACGTTCCGGGAACAGCTAGTTCAACACTGGATGATAGTGCGTGTAGCGATTGTGCGGCCAACCAATACTCTGCTGCCGGAGCGGCTTCATGTACGGATGACGGAAAGGCAGATGCTGATGACTGTGGCAATACCCAATATTTCACTGTCGGGACCTCCAAGACGTCGGACGATGGTTCGTGTACAGACTGTACAGAACCGACGGCCAACCAATACACTACTACTACATGTGGTAGTAGTGCTACGGATAGAACAGCAGATACGGCAGTTAGCGATTGTTCCGCACCGGGAACAGGAAAATATACATCTACAGTGTGTGACCATGGAAGCTCTAGTGCGGCTGGGACCAACACTCAATTCACCGATTGTTCCAGCTGTACTGCTGGACAGTATGCTTCTTTAGCGTGTGCCCAGGGTACCAAAGTATTGACGGGTTCCGACACAACTTGTAGCAACTGTGCCGCTGGTCAGTCGTCATCGGCCGGTGCTACCACATGTACAAATTGCGCCGCTGGTAAAACATCAACCGCTGGAGGCTCATGTACTGCTTGTGCCGCTGGTACGTACGCAGCGTCAGGCGATGCTACGTGTACCGGTTGTGCTGATGGTACATACTCGGCAGCAGGCGCTGGGAGTTGTTCTGACCACACATCATGTCATGCCAATCGTTTAACAGGAGCTAGTGCCACAGCAGCGGGTACATGTCCGGCTTGTGGAACAGGTACATGGGCTGCTCAGGATACAGACGATTGCCAAGCTCATACTAGTTGTGGTAACCAAGTCGGTGGTGCTACTAGGTTGACAAGTGCATCAGCTACAGCAGCAGGTTCGTGCGCTGACTGTTCATCGGGTTCATATGCTGCTCAAGGTACAGGCAACTGTGCTTCTCACACCTCATGTGGTAACCAAGGCGATGGTACTACCAGATTGACCGGAGCTTCTACCACAGCAGCAGGTTCATGCGCTGCCTGTGCGGATGGAACATATGCTGCCGATGCTACTAGCAACTGTGCTGACCATACATCGTGTGGTAATAAGAAAGACGGTACTACTAGATTGACAGGAGCTTCTGCTACAGCAGCCGGTTCATGCGCGGCTTGTACTGGTAACACATACGCTTCCGATACCACTAGCAACTGTGCCGACCATACATCGTGTGGTAATAAGAAAGACGGTACTACCAGGTTAACAGGAGCTTCTGCTACAGCAGCAGGTTCGTGCGCGGCTTGTACTGGTAACACGTGGGCTGCCGATGCTACTAGCAACTGTGCCGACCATTCTACCAGCTGTAACTCTGGTAAATACATATCCGCGGCTGCCGATGCTACAGCTGATATTACCTGTTCAGATTGTTCAGCGTGTACAGGCAGTAAATATGCTAGTGGCGGCTGTACCGGTTCGACGAATACCATCTGTAGTGAACGATGTTCTGACGGAACAAGTTATTCTACTCAGGCTGCCTGTCTTGCGGCTGCTGGTTCATGTAATGATAACTCGATAAATTCAGCCGCTGCTTGTACTGGGAACTATAATACTGGTTCATATTCGTGTTCCGACACTTCAAAAACCTCTTATCATACATGCATTGCGGAAAGTGTGTCTTCAGGTAGTGCTCTTACTTCTGGTGCCACCGGATACGTTGACCAAGCTACGTGCCAACTTATCCGCAATTCTGCAACGTCATCTACTGGCACTATAACATCGCACAGCTTTTCTTCGTCCTACCCAGCTGGATGCGTTGAACGGTCCCAACCACTACGATACCAATGGAGTACTGGGGCCGGTACTTCCTGTAATGGTCCTGATGGGCAAAAATGTGTACAACTCACTGGTAATACGTGGAGCGCTGACACAGCAGCTAGGTCATGGACCAGTTCAAATTCATATCATAGTGGATAAATAATTAATTATCTATATTTAATTTATAACCTTTACCAAGGTAATCTCCCTCTACTCTCGCCTCTTCGAACGCTCCTATTGGCAGTGGAAACCCTGTCGTCCACCACCCCTTGTTCTTGATAAAGCATTCTTTGTAATTCCCACTCCATATGAGCTGTGCCGCGATGTCTCTAAACTTACACGCGTCAAAGATAAAGATTCGAAACGGGTTCTTAAACATATAGACGTAGTAGTCTACACCTTCTTGTACCGCCCTAAACGGTCCACCAAGAGTCATTTGTTTGTGATTGGAGTATTGTTCCACGAAGAAGTTAAGCTGTTTGTCGTCTGCGCCTCGTATGGCTCTTAGTGAATCGTCGTATTTTATTTCCGCGATGGCTCCGGTTTCCTTGTGAACAAAGTCAGGCTCTTTGCAATTCTCATCGTTGTTATATTTAAAGCATGGATATAAGGTGGCGAATTTCTCTTCTCCTTCTTTGCCTAGGTTTAATTGGGTATCAAAATCGAATTCAGACATGTTTCTACAATAATACTATAAGAGTCATTAAACAATACGCATATTCTTAGAATGGGAGACGTAATCTATATCTTACAGTTAGAAAATAAAAAGTTTTATATCGGCTCCTGTCCCAAGTCCAAACTGGTCAAGAAGCTTAGACAACATAGGGATGGTAAAGCTGCCTGTCCTTGGACCAGGAGACATCACGCTACTACATGTTTGAAGGCTATTCCCCAGAGTTTCGAACACCAGGAAACTATCGAAACGGAAAAGGCGATGAAGCGTTGGGGTATTAAGAATGTCCGCGGAGGTGACTATCAGAAGGTTCTCATCACACCATTTCAACGCAGACATGTCATGCGGAAGCTAAAGTGGGAAAACAATGCGTGTTGGCGTTGTGGTCGTGTAGGACATCTCGTACATATGTGTAAATACACGACTTACGTAGACGGTCAAGACTTCACCGACAATGAGGATGACGACGACCTTGACCAAGAATCATCTAGCAGCAAGGGTTATTCTTATTCAACTAGAGAAGTGGACAATAGGCCTACTCCCGGAATGACTTGGCACTCGATTCCTCCCTAGTCCTAGCTCTGCGTCTTGTAAGCACTGTTTTTTTGTTTGTTTTTTTATCATGAAATTCTGACGACTCGAGTCTCTTCATCACGAACTGTCGTACCGCATCATCATCAGCGCAGCCCTTCGACGATAAAATGGCGTTGCCTTGTAGCTGACATTGGTCTTTGCATTTCGCCATGGCTATTAGTTCTTTAATAATTTTTTCTCTTCGTGCTTCGGTCGTTTTATCATCATAGTATTCTCGTACTAGATTATCTTGTTTGGCTTTGTTTTTCTTATCGTCGCTACTCTGTGTGAGCCAGCAATAGGTCTTACGCGCCCTGCTTTGAGCTGCTGCGTTGAAGAACGGGTGCTGGGGTTTGTAATTATCACTGTCGTAGTATTCTGTTTCGGTTGAGTTAATGCGAGCTACACGTGGTGGGATTGGGTTTACCAACCTTTCTAGATGTTCTATACGTTTACTGTTCTCCTCTAATTGCTGCCTGAGGTATTTAACCTCCGCGTTTAGCGTAGCAGTCAGCCCGCCCAGTTCATCTAAATCCTCATCCATCTGTAAGCCAGCACCTTCGAGTAGTCCGGCTATCGTGTTATTCATTTGGTATGGTGTGGCATCGGGTAAATAGTGTATAAAGGTAACTTACTACTCATTACATGCCACATTCAAAGTACATTAAAATCATAGCCAATCAATTCGGAAAGGTCGCAACAGTCACTACTAAGATACCCAAAGGTATGCTTGTACGCGTTTTAACCGGTGAGAATATCGACAACCCAACACAAACCAGTATACAATGGGGTCATGAAGCACATCGTAGACATTGTGAAGACCATATAGGCCGTTACATTAATCATTCGTGTTCGCCTACGTTGCGAGTAGATGGTTCCATGCCTTACTTATGGGCGGTGAAGGACATTTTACCGAACATGCCGCTTACCTTTAACTATCTGGAGAACGAGGATAACATTTCGGTGGCGTTTATATGCACGGATTGTCGCCTTAAGGTCCCTCGTAAGTCTGAGTGCACCCACTATAAAACCTCTTGTTTTAAAGTATAATAATGATTCCACAAATAGCTTTTATCATATCGTGTACATGCCTTCATTACGGGTATAAAAAATTAGATAACGATTTTCGTACCAATGCTCCGAATACCTATGGCCAGTTGGACGAGGATAGACAGGTTTATGTTCTCAAGAACGTTCTCAAAGGTTTCTATCTTGCCATCATTGCTTTGGCATCGTTGTACTGGTTGATTCCTGATATTTTACGCGGAACATGGGATTCTACTACGTTACAAACGTTCGCCTCTATGTATGTGTCTAATGATATTGTAGGGCTTCACAAGGTAAAGTTACATACTAGTACGCGTATGCATCATATGACAGCGGCTATATTTCTGATGGCGGCCTGGTGCGCGGATTTCCAAGAGAGTACAACGGCTAAGATGTTGGCGCTCTATACTGTATTTTCTGCGCTAACCTTTATGGTAAACTTATATTTGGGGTTGCGGTTTGTATTTGAGGAAGATTTGCCCGTGATGTTAAATCTAAAACGTCACGCCAAGTGGTCTTATGTGGTATTCTGTATGTTGAACTGGGCGTGTCAAATGGTTCTGGCATGGAACAATTCAGAGATGTGGCTGAATGCCTACCTTATGGGATTAGTGTTTATCGTGTGGGACGATATAATACTACTTAAATGGTTTTTTAAAAATTAATGGCAGATATACCTTTTCGTATAATAGATTTAATTATGAAATTTAAAGGTGCTTACTCTCAAGACCCTAATAAAAAATATTATCTAGAAGACATAAAACTTATAGTATATCCTTATAGGACTGTTAAAATAGCCTTGAATACAGTATATTTTAAAAAGAATGCGTATAAGATTATATCCTGGGATATCTTGAGCCAGATGATGTGGGGGCAGAGTCAGTACCCAGCTCTGGGCGGTGGGCGTAACTTTATGGTCGAGTTTGGAGGTCAAGAATCCTAATCAAGTTGGCTACTTCCACATCTTGGAAGCCATAGAATACGATTTTCTTTACTCCAAACACCCCGGCGTAGCCCATACAAGCGACTATCGCCCTATTGATAATTGTGCTTTGGTTAACACTTCCAGAAAATACACCGCCTGATATAATTGGGAATGCCACGTCTGTTACACCTATACGATATGCTTCACATAAAGAAGAGATATAAGCAGCTGACAAATGGTCGATGGTATATTCTGGATTGCTCAGATTGGGTCCAACCGCATGGATTACATAGTTGCATGGTAAATCACCAGCTATGGTTGCTCGTGCGTCGCCGGTACGGACACGCACATTGCCCCATATTTTTGACATGTTACGTCTGGCGTTGGCTAGAGCGATACCACCTGCTTTAGTGATAGCGCCGTCTACTCCACCTCCACCAAGTCCTTGTTCATTTGCGGCGTTTACAATTGCCGAACCGTTGTAATCTGTGATAGAACCCTGTCTGATTTCAAAGTCGATGCCGTTTAGCATTCGTCGATGAGGCGTTTTACAGGCTTGACTTTTCGTTTGTTGCGCCCACGCCTGACGACCTTGAAACAGGCTGTAGCCTCGATTGCTTTGCGCTCTGCTTTGCGTACTCCTCGCCAGTATGCTCGCTGCCGTCTTCGGAGCGCTTTTGGGTCGTCCGCCATAGTATGAATACGCCATTGTTTGCTGGCTTCGTCGAAGTCTATGTTGACCGGGTAAGTCTTGTTTGTGGAGTGGGTTGGTAAATTTATCGTTAACGTTAGTTTTGGCATTTATGATTTTGTTACTACTCTTATGATGTCATTGAAGGTATCGCATATTCGTAGATTATTCCGTATAAAGCGATAATATAATTGGTATACTTGTTATGTTTATAATTGTATTGTTCTACGCACTTTTCCCCCTAGTTCTTTGGAGTAAGAAGTGGATGAAATTACGCCCCGCACAGGAAAAGCAGAAGCGTAAGAAAGTTCCTTACCGTTCTGCTACGCCTGAATTAATAAAGAAGTATTCCGATATCGACCTTATTGTGGTAGGTGGAAATGTTGCCGGGTTGGTGACTGCCGCTCTCCTATCCAAACTGGGAATAAAGGTGCTTGTCCTTGAGCGTCGCGCCCAGCCAGGAGGTCAATTCCGCCCAGAAGAACGGAGTGGAGTAGAGTTCACCCGCAAACCCATCGAAGTAAACAATGTGGATGATGTGGCAGACATTTTGGATGTCGTATCACCTGGTATATGGTGGAAGAAGAGAGACCTACTACAACGCCGTGTGTACGAGACAGATAACAAGAAGTTGAAGATACAAGAGAATAGTAACCAGACACGTCTAAACATGCAAACCACATTCATAGACGAAGACGCCCAGAAACACCTATGGAACCACGTACTCAAATTTAAGCAAAGCAACAAGAGCGCACACGAAGCGCTCAAGCTGTATCATATGCCACAATCACTACGCGAATCGTTACAAGAGCTATGCTGCTCCAATTTTGTAGAATATCAGAAAATAAGTCTACTAGGACTGTTCGCTGATTGTGAGATATCCAAGAACAATAAGCTACGGGAGATTTTTGCTGACGAGATGGAGAAATCGTCAAGCGTTGTACTCAATGCCCTCAATAAAGACGAATCGCACTATCCTAGGGAAGGAGCTGTCAAGCTTATCAACGAACTATGTCACACCATTCGCACAAACAACAGTCACATTTTGACAGACGCTGCGGTCACCAAGATTAGGCCCAGAGATAATACGATAGAGGTGAACGGGGTAGAGCTCAACGCTCAGAAAATCGTATCCGCGGTTACGTTGCAACAAACTTTTGGACTCGTTGGCTTTAAAGCACCGCAGATGCGTCTCAAATTAGGAAGAGCTTATGCGTTTATATCGTTATCAGATGACGCAGATATAACAGAAAGCCATAAGATAGTAATCAAAGACAACAAGCGATACGAATGTATATACCAAACCAAGAATCAGAAGCGTGTTACCGTTGTGGAAGAAATGTCTGAGCGTATAACGGACCCAAAGAAGCTTCAAGAATTTAGCAATCAACTGTTGGAGATTAGTGGTGTAAACGCCGACCATGTGAAATGGGTACACCTTACGTTTGAGGAAAATGAACATTTGGAACATCACCCATCCAAGATGGTTCGAGCGAACAAACCATGGACACAGTTCAGCAATTTGTACATAACAGGAGGAGACATCATGCACACTGACTCCTTCGAAGATGCGGTACGAGCAGGTTATATTACTGCTAATGCGGTATGTAACTATGGTACGCCCATAGATGTCCTATTCGGACTGGAATTAATTAAAAACTATTAGAATACTCTAAGAATATTCGATAATCATTATATCTCTTATACATATATCACACACAACTTCATGAACACTTTACAACGCCAACATAGCCAAACTTACGGAATGAACTCTATGCTATTTCACCAATCAAATATGACCAAGCCAGAAGAGTACCCTACTCAAGAGGATACTGGTTATCATACTGGCGGATACGACAATGTTGGTAGCGAATCAGAATCGGAAGATGAAAATGTGCCTGAGAGTCGTTTAATTGCGGCAGTCGGTATGATTAAACCAAAGGCGAAAAAGCGCAAAATGGACCCGCTAGACGAAAGTATAAATGGTATCAAACGTCTGTGTACGAACAAAGAAATGATAGCGCGTGTACAATCTTTTTACTACACTCTTGAAGAAGAACAACGAAAAGCGTTGGGCGATGAAATTCATTGGCAAATCGCCGACGACACATCTAACCATGCTGCCATGCTGGATGATACTGTCAATATTATCGTACAAGCGAGGAAGGCCCTCATGTCCAGAAATAACGAAGGTGTTAAAATTACAATCGAGCAAGGTGGATTTCATGACCCAAAAACCCGCATCCGACCCAAATACTGTATCAACATTGAGCGCGTCAAAGTGTAAAGTGCTCTCCATGCCACCACATAGGCGGCGGTGTGGGTTGAGTTATAAACTTACGATATTCTTCTTCACCCTGTTTCCAGCATATCTTGTATTCTTTAGACGGTATCGGTAAGCATCTGTTGGACTTGAAATAATTATAACAGGGGCAACCATTTAAGCGTAAACAACGAGTAACTTTGGGTAGTGTAGCCATGGATTTCTTTTTTAAAATATATATTATATAGTTTTGATTTCTTATATTAAAATGCTAGTATCCGAACTGTTTGGATTTCTAGTTATTATAGTCTCCTGCGCACTGGGAATTAACTTCTTCTACTCCTTATATTATCCTGACTACTTCTTAATACCACCTGTAATGGCTCTTCTGTGTCTGTTCCAGACGTTTAGGTCTAATCCGGGGTACGTTACAACGAAGATTGACAAACCTGAGGAGCCAACCACCATGCAACTTGGATTCATTAAAAAATTCTCCAAATGGGGCTTTATAAAACCTCCCCGCGCGCACGGGTCGAGCTCGAGCAAAAAGGTAGTGTACGACTTCGACCACCATTGTTACTGGGTGTGTAATGATATAGGGCTTTATAACTATCGTTTCTTTGTACAGTTTCTATGCTGGTTAAACATCGCTAGCTTTACTGCGCTCTGTGAGACCTTTCGTCTGTTCGTATACTGTGGCCTATACCGTGACGGGTTTAGTTGTAAGATAGTGTACAGGTACACTAGACACGTGGTGCCATTGTATTTTGTATCCATGTTTGGTTTCTTCCTGACGTTAAATCTTCTGGCCGATGCTGCCAAACGATTCCGACGTGGATGTTCCGAAATTGATTACAGACAAGGTGTTATTGTGCCCAGGGAGAAGAACTATCACTTTAGGCTATTCTTTATGGGTGGTATTCCGGTACTCTATCAACTATTCCCATGTTGGAACGGTGCCAATATCTATCGTCGGGCAGTTTCTCTGGATACAAGCTGTAGCGAATACTTCAAGCAGAATGGTATAAAAGTCGTATATAAATATGATTAATACCCTTATAAAATAATGCGTTGGTTGCTCTTCATATGTATGCTGCTTGGCGCGGCAGCCCATAGCCCAATATTCGTATCGGATGACTTGGCCACTATAGAAATTATTAGAGACCCAACCCATTCATGGACTTATTACGCGGGCGATTTTCTTATCAATGTATATGAACACGTGTTTAAGGCTGATTACGAACAGGGTGACGAGATGTATTTTGAATTTTATACTCCTCGTAACGACATAGTGGACCCACCGTGCTTCGATTTACAAGTCGCAGAAGAGGTAGAGCATGACGGGTTTCATCTAGTAAACATCCTAATTAAAAAGGTAGACTCGTATCTATACTGTACGACGCCCTACTTTGACCCGTGGAGCATCACTGCTCACAATACACACGGACATTACAACAAGACAGCAACAAATAGAACACGTGTTGTAGTGTATATAGCACACACACAGAAACCATACGCGTTGTCAGTAGGGTCTACAGAAGGAGTTATGTTCCGCGATTTGCTCCGATGGTCTTACATTAGGGTACGACTCCAGCTGTGGCAAGATACATTGACCATGCCATGGTCTCTGTTGATTGGTCAGGCCGTTGCTATCGGTGTGTGGCTATGGAACCCTCGTCAAGGGTTTTATAAGACAGCTGGAACGCTTATCACACTGTTAATAGTGTTCACCTATTTTGGAACCTTCTTCGACAACATGTACAACTACATACGAATTTCGAATTTAGAAATGGGTGACAAACTTATGGAGAAACAGTTTGGTCCCTTTTTGTGGATAAACGTCGTGTTACCATTGTTGCTGTTTGGCTTGAGTATTTTATATTTCGTTCTCAAGGAAGAAAAGATGTTCCAGATGGAGGGGTTTGCTCCCACTGCTGGTTGTATGGTAGGCACATGGTTCGAACACAACGTCGGTATTGATTTGTTAATCATACTATCCTTTGTCCTATTGTCCATCTTCGTATTCCAACCAGGGTTTATGCTGGCATCTGTTTGGTGGCTTCTTCTATTTGGTTACGAGTGGTTTATCTATTCTTGGGATGAAGAAAGTCAATCCTTCATGCGTAACGAAAAGAAGGTACAAACGTCCAAAGATATGCAAGAAGCACAGAGGTTATTAGGCTCTCAATAAATGGATATATGGGATATAATAGGGAGAGAGGTGAGTGAGTCGTTTGATGAGGAAGAGGTAGAGGAGGAAATAAAGATAGAACCGGTAACATATAACCAACTGATAACATCGCTAAGCAATAGTATATTATTAAAAAAATGTTATAAACCTCCACCAACTGTAAAGCAAGCACTTAAAGATTTAAATCGCATACTAAACTCTCAAAAAGTAAGAGGATGGACTCTGCGTCGAAAAGCAGCTACAGCTGGGTCAGAGTTCGAGTAGTCCGCAGCATTGTTTGGGTCTGGGTCTTTAAGCACGTCGGGCTTGGCTTTTTCTATTTCTTCTTCTGTGAAACGGTACCATTGTCTATTCTTCTCTATGAACGAAGCCCAGTCTGCCGGGTCTTTCTTGATAGCGTTGATAATTCTATCAGTATCTAATGGGTTCTTATTGAACCGTTGCGTTTTCCATATCCAATACGCACAACTAATAACATCGGCAAATATATGTGTTATTATAACCGCAATGTTGGCATTAACTATAATGAGTAAAGATACCACCCATAATAAAGTTTTTCCTAACTGTATCATAGAGAATATAAATATCTTCCATATATCACGATGGTGTTGGTCCTTCGACAATATATTAAACTTATGTACAGCTGTCAAATCCCACAACCAATGCCTTGTAAATTGTATAATAAATGTTGTTACACAAGCTAAGATTAATAACATCGGTGATTCGTCACAGAACCCTATGTTTGGTAGTGAAAGAGCCCCTTTGAGAATACTAGTCTCGCATGTCCCATCGTCATTGATAGCCTGTCCCTGATTAAACAGCCAGCCAATGGTTGAGTTTGAGAAATTATATGGATTGACTGACATGATATCAATCAAAGCAACGCTTTTATACGTTGACACTATAAATGTTGAAATGTTATAGAATATAATGTGTACCATTAATGTCGTTGCGCAGGCTATTTATTTCACCATGATACTGGCTGGATTAACTTATAGCATATCAAGCGGGTTCTTAGCGGTAGACCATCTACTGGATGTTAACCCGTGCGTGGCTTATGCGTCGGATGATTGTCTAGAGTACGCGTGTCAGAATTATACATCTGGCGAGCTATGCCCTTGCTACGTAGATGAACGCGAATGTCAATACAAGAGTAGTTCAGAGTATCCACTCATGCCTAAAGCGTGTAAAGCGCTACAAGGTGTCGATGGTTCCGACTTATACGAGCGTGGTATAGAATTTACTGCGCTAGTTTTTATTAGCTCACTATTGGTTCTAGGTAAATTCTCGAGTGGCCTCTTCGCGTGTCCTTTCTGTGGTGGCTATGGTACAGCGGAAGGTATTACCTTTTTACTGGCTTTAGTGGACTTAATATTCGTAGGAGCATCGTATGGTATTGTTTGGTACATCCACACGAAAGGAGTAAACACATGCTACTCCGAAAACTTTCCTCTGGGGTCGGAGAGAGACGACGAAGCCGTGGAGTTTAATACCAAGTTCTGGGTCATCATGTTCTCAGGCGCTATTGACATCGTTTTGAGCGTTATATTCGTCGTTCTATACGGTAGCACGTTGGATATAAGACTGTTCCATCCCCACAAACACGAAGAGGAAGAAGAGATACCATTGGTATCTGTGATGAACGGTTTAGATGAGTTTGCTAAAAAGAAGATACTATATAAGTTTTAATGTATTACAATAACCATGGGTAAGAGAGAAACCGCGTACGTTCTATTTTATGTACCTCTTATAATCAACTTTATATTTATATGGCCACCTATAAGCCAAACTGGCATTGGTTCGGCTACGGATGCCTGTGGAGGTATCAAAGACCGTAACGAATGCGACGCATTTGGTCAGCCTTGTATAACATGGACGGGGCGTAACTGTTCTATAGCCAAAGGTACATATGACTTGTATGAACCAGATGAGGCTGGATATCTTCCACCAGGAGACCCTGGATTTCCAGCGTTTAAACCTATGTGCGTTTGGAAAAAGAGTATATGTGTACAAGATAAGAATTGGTACAAAACCGACGAGACTAAGCGCAACGCTCTGTCTATATGTAAAGTTACTGAACGTTGGATAGATAATGGCGAGATGGGACAGTTCGCAACGATATCTATTATTTTACCCATTATGGGTATATTCGCCACCGTAGGGACATTGTACCAAGCATCTTATATATTTAAACCCAAAGATGCTGTATCACAAATGGACCTCCAGGACACGTGTGGTGGTTACGAGGGCTTGACTCGTCTACACAGGATTATAGTAGGATGTTTGGCCGTTTGGTATTTAGCCCAAGCCTTTATGATAGGAGGTTATGCTGGTGCATTAACAAACCCAGATACGGGCTGTTTGCGTAGTTACGACGAAGAGACCGATGGTTACCCAGCGTGGATAGAAGAACCCCCTACCAAGTTCGATAAAGAGTATCTAGACGGTTTGGGAGTTACAGGAATTTTGTACCTAGGCGCCATATTTCAGGGGCTGGCGGGTCTTGGTCTTGGCGCTTACCTGGCTTACCATGTTATATTTTATGATGAGGTAGTGTCCGGAGTAGATTATGGTCCGGTCGGAGGGGAAATGTACCTCAAAAATGTAGGGAGACAAAAACGCGCATTTACATAAAATATCAGTATATAAATGATTTAATAATATCATATACACTATGTCATCAAGTCAAAAACCACCAGCATTCCAGAGTAGCTTGTGCAGGAGAATCGTCAAGTTATCTTATTTGATTGGTAGTATAAGCATTGTTATAACGGCAGCGCTGTTCACTACTTACCTTTTCGCATATCCATTTAGGAGTAATGTATGTAACGGTATAGATAACAGTGCGGATGATGCCGCAGCGTTGTGTTTATCGCAACAAGTCGATAGAGGTTATATAGCCACATCGACGTTAGTTAAAGGGACTCTTTTACCAGCTGGCTTTGCAAAACTTACAAACCAAGCTGCTATCGACGCAGACCCTACCGTAGACGGTGATTACGTACTTTGCGAGTGGAACGCTGAAGTAACTCGCTGTGAAGAAGCTGAACCAGACCAAGCAGGGTGTGACTCTGAATTAAACGACGACGGAACACGTAAACATCGTTTCGGAACCGACAGCGAATGTGACGCACTTAAAGTGCCAGAATTGTGCAAACAAACTGGGTTCAAGAGCGCTTCAACCGTTACAGCACAAGAAGATTTAGCAACTGCGGGCGCAAACGCTGAGATTTCCGCTGCCATCTTGTTCATTACCATGTGTCTTGGTATTGCATCGTTCTTCAATTACTACTGGCAACCAATCACTTCCATCTGCCAAAGCGAAATGCTATCCGGATTGTGCTCACACTATGGTAAACCATTCAAATTGGATATTGCTTACATTGTATGCGGTATGTGGAGCAGTGAATCATGCAAACATTGCGCTAAGAAAGGCCAAACCGGCGGTGACATTGGAGGAGAGCCTGCCAAGTTCGAAACCGACTACGAAGCAGCTACCATCTGGTTCTCCTTCTTGGTTCATAACGTTCTTATTCTTATCTTTGGTTTGATTGGAACGAGCGCCAAAGCAGCCGTTGATGACGAATGCTATGGTGTTAAGAATGCTGATGGCGAGTTAGATATCTATGGCACAGGCGACGCACAAGAATACATTGATGCGTTAGTCGATAAAGACGCCAAAACTTACTTGGACCAACGTGGTTCTATTTACACCGTTGCTCAAATCTTCTGGTGGATTAACTTGATAGCCGCTGGTATCCAAACGGGTAGTTACATCATGTCCAACTCTGGTACTTCCGATATGGACTTGGTTGCCGTACGCGATATCTCAGATTTGAACCCGTTCGCTGATATCGGCGTAGACTCTAGGGGTAAATACTCCCAGCTTGCGACGTCGGAAGAAGGAGGAGAGAAGAACGAATTGTACAGTCGCCGTACCGTTCAACTGAGAGGTCAGTTTTAATAAAAAATTATAAAATAAAATTGTATTTTTAAAATCAAATTATATGTTAGGTATAAATCTAAAGTTAGACACATCTTCATCATCCGTATCTAGAAGCTGGCTTGCCACGGGCGTGGTACCCGCCGTAGCTGCCGCTACCTTCATCCCATCATTGTGTTTTCGTAAAGCAACACCATCCACATTGAATATGTATAATTTATTGCGAATGTCTGTGAAATCGAAATCAACTGACCTGGTATCTTTAATCAACACGCAGTACTTATTCAGATTAGCACATTGCAAGCACAGGTATGGTTTACCATTCTTCGTACCAGCACCTTTAGTCATCGAATCATAGGGCTGTATACGGTGGACTCGTAACTTAATCTTGGCAATGTCTAACAATTCCTCCTGTAAGAAACCAAACGCTGCCTCCGCACATGCTTTATCGGTGAATCCTGCTTCATACGAAGCCAACGCATCTGACCCGGGTTTGAGGAACCGTTCTGGGCGCGTGCCATCTTTCTCTTCCTTTAACACCTTTGTCCACGTTTGCTCGTCACCGAATGTGTTATCGTTCGTAATATCTATCACGTCGGAATCTGGGGTTGCCTTTACTCCATTACCCTCTACGATGTAGAACGTTTTCAAAATATCATTAATGTCTTTACGTTCGTCTCGATTTGGAAAGAACCTAGTCTTTATGGCAGTACCTGCTTCTATCAACGTCTTTCTGATTTCCGTTATTAGACCACCAATACTAGGCGCTGCCAAGAATTCAATGTCGCCTGAACCAGCCACACCTACCGTTACCAAATCTACAGGAACACCGAAGATACCACCCAACGTCTTATTGGTTGGCAATAGAATCGAACACATTATAGGCTTACCATCGTCATTGGTATATTCTGCCCTCTTCGTTAGGTCAACGTGGTTACCGACCTTTAACAAATTAATATAGTGTGATAGGAACCCGTTGTAATTGAATACCTGTCTCCTATCCAACATATCGACGTACAATGGTTCCGTCAACCATTCGAGACCCAGGCTGTTCAACATGGTTATCGAATCGGAGTTGTCTCTGTTAGGAACGATGCGTGCCCAACTAGATATAAATACACTGTCTTCCTTATCTTTTTCCTCCCAACCCAAATCTAAATTCTTAAATGGAGCGTTTTGGTCCTGTTGATTGACCACAAGATTAATGTCTTTCCCGCCTCTTTTGATGAGAGGAGCAAACGTAGTTCTCTGACTGTTGGTCGATTGGCCAGTAATAACACCACCATCAGGGTCGTCGAAGTTGGAGAATGACTGTATCATAACAGACACTTCTTCACCAGGACTCCAGTCTCCTCCTCCTTTCCGTAACTCTTCAAGTTTGGTTCCGAAGGCAGTGGCTTCTTGTGATTCGATAGAGGTTAAACCATTCAGTCTCGACAACTCTTTCTGTAAGTGGCTGTCTAACATTTCAATAGCGTATTCCGTCTTGGTCTCGTATGTCACGTTAAACTTATCGATTAGGTTACTGGCCTGTAGATTCTGGGCGTCAATATCGGCAATGTAATCTTTAATACGCTTTGCATTTTGCTGTGTGTTTGCTTGGGCGCTTACTGCGGCCTTAATGTCTTGCTCCTTTTTATCCAATTCTATTATCCCTTTGTTCAGCTGTTCTTTGACTTTCTTTACCTCGATAATGAGTTTGTCCCTGGCAGCGGTGGCAAGGCTTGTGTCGGAATTGATATCAGCCTCCACATCATCCAGGTCCTTTCCCTTTTCATCGTATGTTTTCCTGATATTAACAGCTTGAGTCTCTGCCGCCTGTATATCGCTCATGTCGATGCCTTTGACCATCTGGCCCATAAGAGATATGTTGGATGACATATCAGTCAACCGGCTTTCCAACGCATTTGATTGGTTAGTGGACTTTGTAACTTTTTTTATTTCCTTTACCTTGTCCTCTACTTCTTTGTTGCTCATGCTCTGAAGACCAGCCACGACAACCGACAATTTGGTACCATTTATGGAAAGGTTTGCATCCTGGGTAGAAGCTAAAGTATTAGCTTCCATAAGAAGCATTCTACGCGCGTCTGTCAATTTTTTAAGCTCGTCCTTCAAGTCGCTCAGCTTGGGTGTGTTGGATGGAGCGTCGCCCTGTTTCTGGCTCCCCGAAAATTTCGTAATATCATCGAGGGTTGAATTGTAATCGTCGTCGTTTGCTCGAATCATGTCATTGAGCATTTGGTCTGATTTATCGGCAGAATCACCAGATGGGTTGAGGTTTCTGGTAGCAATATCTCTCAACAGCTGTTCACGTTTATTGATTACCAATTTTATGTCGGTGTTTTTTAATTTTTTCTGAGCGTCCAGAACGGTTCTTTGGTTCTTGTATACTGCCTCTAACTGGTCAATAATCAACTTACGAGCGTCCACTTCACTCTGTAGCTGTGCATTGTCCAAATTCTTCCAGCCTGGCTCCTGGTTCTCGCCACCAAGTTCTGTGAATGCTTTAACCATTTTCTCACGTATGTCTAGTTCAGCCTCGTATTTAGCATTGTCATCTTGGACTGTCGCCTGTAACGTATCTACTAGAGCAGTGTTCATGACCCTTCGCGCTCGATTGTTAAGGTCTCTACGCGTCCCCGTCTTCTTTGCAACGTCCACAATCGAAGCGGTCTGTTGGAACACAATACTTGGGGACATCTTGTATTCTTTATAATACGCTTTGAATATGGATTTCTTTTCATCCAAAGTGAGACGAAGGTCGGCGTCGTTTTGATTCGTAAAGTCGCTGTTCAGTGCTGAGTAGCTCGTTAGTTCAGCGATGAGTTTTCTTCGTTCCTTGGCGGCGTCCAAAACCGCTTGTTTGCTCGTTAACCCAGCAATCTGTGCTTCGACTTTAGTGTCTGTTCCAAATTCGGTACGGTAAGAGGCTTTGGCAGCGTTCAGACCACCTATCTGTGCGTTGAGCGCAGTAGCTGAGTTCTGGAGTTCTCCTATCTGGAGTTGTAATTCAGAATCGGTGTAACCGTGTATGTAGTCCATACCAGATTTTCCAACGGGCCAGTTTGCTCCCACGGCATCCCCATTCTGTTTGTTTGGATTAACAAAGTCCTCTATCTTTTTGTCAATTTCTGCTTGGTCAGTAGGCCTGTAGTCGTTGAATGCGTCCTTGTATTCATTGATGAGATTTTCCCGGGCGATTACGGCCAGTTTCAGCTCGTTCAACGATGGCCTACCCAATTTCGCGAGGTTCCACGGATTAAAGTTGTATTTCGTCAAGATATCTTCTGCTTGTAGAGGTGATATCCTTTGGAACTTTTCCAATTCTATCTCGAACGCATCCATAAACGTTTTCAAATCCTCAATGTCTTTGTATACACCCTGGTCCGTCTTATATTTAGTTAGTGCGAGCTTCAAATCGGCATCGGACGTTTTGAACGGGGAGCCATCCGCGCGTGGTGCGAGGCCTTGTGCGTCTCTGAGGTCGATTCCTGACAGACCCCCAGCTTTGGCAGAGTCGTCTTCGTCCACTAAGATTCTATACTCTTTGAGGAATTGGTCACTGAAATTCTTTACCTTCTGCTCCACGTCCAACTTCTTGCCCACTAGCGTGACAATTTGTGACCGCGTGTATTTATCTTTCTCTGTTGGGTCTTTAATTAACTTCTCTAGGTTCTCTAACACTAGAATAGCTGCGTCCGTTTTACCAAACATAATTTTTCTCTGCTCGTAGATGCGTACTCTACTCTCCAACTGAGAGAGTTCATCCCCGTTTAGATAGGTAGCTGTGCTATTGGTCTGAACCTCAGAACACCCTCGACCGGCATTAAGCGAGATTAAAGTTTTGAAAATAGACAAGTTTGGATTAGTTGTGGTGGTCATTGATTTACTAAAGGATTTGTAGATTATATACTGTATTTGAGTATAAGTGTTTGAACACCCCAACGCAGTATGAGTGATACCAACGTGCCAATCGTGGTTAACGTTGATACCATTTGGCTTGTAACCAATCTTATATCAGAAGAAAAGCAATTTTTTGTATTCCATGGTCAAAAAAAGCTTCGGCTGGTAACGGTATTTGATGGAATTGGTATGTCGGAGAAAACGTGGGTGCCTTACGCTGGAAATAGTAATGTAATAGAAGGTGTTTATTCCTGGGAGATTACAGAAGATTTTAAAGCTCTTGTTCTTGTTTATTCCAATAATATAAACAGAATGAACATAACGCTAAACGTTGAGGACAAGACACTTGCTCTAGATTCGCATGGATTGACACAACATGGATTTCGCTGGAAGGAAACGGATATTGACATCGATGGAGAAACAACATGGGATGTTGGAGACCGAACGGTAGAAGCAGAGTGTCAATTCGATTGGAGAGATTTAAAATTGGTCCTCACAGCCGCACAGCATTGTACATTCGCAACTATTAAAGTGAATAGCGAGTCAAATGACATACTATGGGAGGGATTTAACGATGATGGAACGAAGTGCTGGGCACATCAGAATCAGAGATTAGCGTGGAAGTTTGGTTCTTCACAGACGAAATTCCAACCTTCTGTGCTGTATAGGGTATTACAAACAATGGACCATCCGAATCACTATGGAACAAATACAAAAGTTAGTATTTTAAAATCTAAACTCTTAATGATAGAGTCAGATAACACTCTCGCTTACATGTGTCCAGTGTTGGACGACGCTCAGATATCAGAAGGTTTGGAGAATTCAGCGCTGGCACCAGAAGTAAACTGACGTTCATCTTCTTTAACACTGTATTTGGCAGTCATATTGTCTACGAAATCTTTGACTGCTTGTTCGGACTGGTCTTTAGGTACCCAATTATCCCATTCTCGCACAGCAGCATGCGTTTGGTTAACCCATTTACGTTGCTCGACTGATAAGTTTTTAGGGTCTGGGGCACACCACGCTTCGCCTTCGTCGTCTGGAACGATGAAGTCAGCCATTTCGGGATGGATACCATTCTCAGCAACGTCAGCCTCCTCTTCTTCGTCGTCAGAATCACCGGGAGCAACATCTAGTTGTACTTGGTTTTCGTGTACTTGGAGGCAATATTTTTCACATCCAACGGCGAACCCCATTTTACCCCATCCATCGCGCACGCGCTTCTTGGTTAAAGGACCCAACGCCGGGTCGTGAGATACATGTCTCAGTACCTCTTCGGGTTGTACAATGCGATTACAAGTCGACTCGTCAAACTTCCATATCTTAGAACCTTGCATTTCGCGTTCCAGCTTATCGACCATGAGTTGTATACCACCACGACCGTTGGAACCGATGTTGGTCACCTCGCCAATGGCGTTGTCACCGTATGTCCTTGGGTCTTTCCAATGTATTAAATCACCAGCAGTAAAGTCATAGAACCTTGGGTTGTTAGAGTCTTTGTACCATACGTGAATAGCAGGACGTGAAGTAGTAGTTAATGATGCCATGATTTAGTTTAAAGATAGTAACAGTTCTTATATAGTATATTCTTAGCTTATCCGAACATTTTAGTTATCAATTCGTTGTCCTTCTGCCCGTACCAGCTCCATTTTACCAGTGTATCGTTATCAACGTCCAATTGAGCCGGTAGTTTGTCATTGGTTTTCTCAACAGTCTTCATGACCGCGCCTGGTGGCGCATGCTCGAATATCAGATGAGGTTTGTATTTGCGTGATATAGCTTGTGACATCGCTTTCCACGAGTCTATCTTGGCCTTCATAAAGGTAAACGGTATGTTTTTCTCTTTGAATGCTTTGAGTGTGGAAACGGTCTCTTCCCAGTATACTTTATCAAAGTTAATCTTCCACACTTTGGAATACCACGGTGTCCACATGTAGAAGTATGTAACCGGTGTACCAAGCATCACCATTTCGAAATGAACCTGTGCCAAATAATAATACGGCGGGTTCTTCTTCTTCATAAGGTCCTTCATCATAGCGTCTGGCATGGGGACGCCATTCGCATCTCTGTATCGTGAACCCGGGCATTTGATTTCGAATGCTGCCCTCTCTACCACCTCGTGTGGAGTCTTTATTTGACCATTCTCATGCGCCAGACGAACGATGTAACCGTCTGGTGACGCTGCCATCCATGGTATCGTGGGATGGTCGATGATGGAAGTCTCGTAGACAATCGTGCCGGGCATCAACTCAATAAATTTGTGACATGCATTATCTTCATTGTTTGTTCCCCAATCCATTGCCGCTTGTTGACTTTCGTTAACTTCGTCACGTGGGAGGTCTCCAAATATTTGTGCATGAAGCTTGTTATAGGACTCCTCGTCTGTACAGTCGAACATTATCGAACCCGGCTTGGAGCCAGTCATTTTGTGTTTGCGTTTCTCAAACCATTCTTCCGTCCCCTGCTCTGGGCCCATTTGAGTCAACTGCTGCTTTAAAGTTACGAACGCCATCTTTACTTTAATCCTGGTGATACTGATATACCCGAATATGTTTAGCGAATACGAGTATAAGTTGCATCCAATGCACCTCAAATGCTAACCTTTATCATATTCATCAATGCTATAATGTGTGCCTATAACACGTCAGCCTTTGTGATGCAAGCTGCTGTCCACTTTCCATTTATGGCGGATGGTTCGTGGGAGGACAATACACGTATCACGGCTTACTTCTATGTCATACCTTTGTTGGGAGAGATAGCCACAGCTTGGTCTCATATGGAGGGATGGTATCCAGTGATGCCCATTCTCCTCGTCTTGGGTTGGTTTCTATGCATACCGTGTTGGTATTATCAAATACAGTTGAGCGACGACTCAAATTTTAATGCCGCTCCACAGGAAGAGCAAGTTATTATATGGGCAAGAGCTAGAGCTTGTGTATGGGTAGTGAGATTGGTTACTTTATGTTTATGGGTAGGATTAAATATGTAACACATAAGCGAAGTATTTATTAACACTATTAGTTTTATATATGGATACATATCGTTTCCGTCGCCCACTAGATGTTGTCGAACAAACAAAACGCCCCAGACGCAGATATATACCCACAGAACAACCGAATACAACGTACGAGTTTACCTATAAATGTTACCAATGTGGTCAACCATATAATCTAGCATTGGCTGGTTCGGCAGAAATAGAGTGTCCCGCATGCTCTTCGCGTATTATCAAAAAAGAACCATCCAAGAAACCTCACGTCTTGGAAGCGCTTTGAGACTCTAACATTTTAATGTAGTACGATTTGATGTGTGTAACTAACTTCGAGGAAGCAACTTGAGCATTGATTCCAGCTATGAAAGCCTCCTTATTAAATTGCGTCACAGAAGGAGCAGACCTACATAAAATTCTTAATATTAAGTATTCGTCATATTTCCCTGAACTAGCTTGTCCTTCTTTTTCTCCTTCGTCCTCGTCTTCTACTATGTATCTATTCAAGTACCAATCTAATGTACATTGATACCGTACACAGTTAATCGTTTCCGACCATACTCGCATCCTTGCTCTTGCTATTTGAGTATGTTCCATGTCATGGAATCCAGAGTGGATGCGAAAGAAAGAGCATGTCTGGTTCTCGATGGTCGCCTTATAACAGTAGACAGTATTCTCTAATAATGCGGACATTTGATTGGTGGACCGGCCCTCTATATAATGAAAACCGCTAGCGTTACAAATCCAGAAAGCAGGTATATAAGTTTGGTCAGTACCATGCAAAATGAAACGTTTGTTAGTCTTACTGATATGTCTAATACTCGCAGGAAATACTTGTGCGTTTTTCCTAAGGACTTCGCCCAACGGTCCAGCAGGACCTGATATATTCGATGATGACCAAGAAATTGACGAGGAAGATGGACCGACCGACGATTTCCCACCCATTGGAGACGAACTTCCAAAGCAAGAAGCGGCAGTCGTAGATGACCCACAATTTGAAGATTTCGGTGAACTGATGGATGACCCATCCTTCGCAACGTCTATCATGGCAGCTATCCAGGGTATGTTTACCACGGAGGACGAGAAGATATTGTCAGAACCTGGACAAACTGCCGACTGCTATGCTCTTGATTACGTGAAGTGTTCATTCGCAGCAGAAGAAGAACCTGTTACGTGGATTATT
>Ga0315315_10001208_pt1 | contig 23521 bp, 20 predicted proteins | sample M140m3416metaG_FD_203699 | JGI IMG/M metagenome (GOLD analysis project Ga0315315, IMG submission 203699) | Ammonia-oxidizing marine archaeal communities from Monterey Bay, California, United States - M1 40m 3416 | ecosystem: Environmental > Aquatic > Marine > Intertidal zone | place: USA...
AACTAATGCTAGAACGGCTGAGATGTGTAAATTAGTGGAAAATTCTTCAAGAGATGTGCAAATAGCCTTTGCAAATGAACTTTCTTTAATTTGTGATAAAGCAGATATTAATGTTTGGGAATTAATAACTCTTGCCAACAAACATCCTAGAGTAAATATTTTACAACCAGGGTGTGGTGTTGGTGGACATTGTATAGCGGTTGATCCTTATTTTATTGTATCTGATTTTCCTAAAGAATCTAAAATTATTGGTACTGCAAGAGAAATAAATAATTATAAATCATATTGGTGTGCTGAAAAAATTCAAAACAAAAAACTATCGTTTGAGTTAAAATATGGTAAAAAACCAAAAACAGCTATAATGGGGTTGGCTTTTAAACCCAATATTGATGACCTTAGAGAGTCTCCAGCTAAATATATTGCTCAGAAAGTTTTGCAGAATTCTAATAATGAAGATCATTTTATAGTTGAACCAAATATTTATTCACATTCAGTTTATAAACTAACAGATTATAAAGAGGCTATAAAAAAAGCAGATATTATAGTCTTTTTAGTAGCACATAAAGAGTTTAAAAAACTAAATATTGAAAAAAATAAGATTGTATTAGATTTTTGTGGGATTTTTAAGAAATAATTTATGAAAAAAGTTTTATTAATTTTTGGAACCCGTCCCGAGGCAATTAAAATGGCTCCTCTTGCTAAAGAATTTAAAAACTATCCAAATCTTTTTAACACTAAAGTTTGTGTCACCGCACAGCACAGAGAAATGTTAGATCAGGTATTAAAATTTTTTGATATAGTTCCTGATTATGATCTAAACTTAATGAAACCTGGACAAAATCTTTACAATTTAACAGCTACTATTATTAACTCTTTAAAACCAATTCTTGAAGAATTTATTCCTGATTATGTTTTTGTTCATGGTGATACTACCACAACTATGGCTGGTTCTATAGCCGGTTTTTATTCAGGAGCAAAAATATGTCACGTAGAAGCGGGATTAAGAACTAATAATAAAAAATCTCCTTTCCCAGAAGAAATAAATCGTCAGATAACTGGTAGAATAGCAGACTATCATTTTGCTCCTACAAAAAACTCAAAAATTAACCTGATAAAAGAAAATATTGAATCAAATTCCATTCTGGTTACTGGAAATACTGTAATTGATGCGCTTTTGGATTCTGTAAAAAAAGTTACAAAAAATCCAAGTTTACTAATAAAAAAACTTAATGAAAATATAAAAGAAAGAGATGTTATATTAGTTACTGGACACAGAAGAGAAAATCATGGTAATGGATTTGTGAGAATTTGTGAAGCACTTAAAGAAATATCAATTAGCGAACCCAAAAAATTAATTATATATCCTGTCCATTTAAACCCAAAAGTACAAAAGCCTGTTAATAATATCTTATCTGGATTAAAGAATGTATTATTAATTAATCCTTTGTCTTATAAGGACTTTGTTTGGTTAATGAATCGTGCTAAAATAATTATTACAGATAGTGGGGGTATTCAAGAAGAAGCTCCTAGTTTGGGAAAACCTGTTTTAGTCATGAGAGATACAACAGAAAGACCTGAGGCTGTAGATTCAGGTACTGCAGTTTTAGTTGGAACAAACAAAGAGCTAATTATTAGTGAGGTATTAGATTTATTAAATAATGAAAGTCGTTATAAAAAAATGGGACAACTTCATAATCCATATGGAAAAGGAAAGGCCTCTAGATTAATAGTTGATTTTATAAAAGAATTATAGCTTAACTGTTTTTTATAAATTGTTTTATTTTAGAGGTGTTTTTTCTTAAAAGAGTAATTATTCCACCAGAACCATTTTTATAAATTACTTTATAATCTTCAATGCTTTTTATTAAAATATTTTTAATATTTTTATTACTTATTCCACCTACTCTCATTTTGGTAATTACTTTAGGAATATATTTAAAATTAAATGTGTTGTCCATAAAAATTTTCGTCATAAAATCATAGTCTGAAGATATTTTATAGTTTAAATCAAAAAACCCATGTTTTTCGTAAACTTTTTTTCTTAAATAAAGTGTAGGGTGTGGGGGTGTCCATCCTTTATTTATTAGGTTTGGTTTAAAATCTTTACTTTTCCAATATCTTATTACCTTATTGGTATTTTGTTTTTCAACATACTGTAAATCACCATAAACCCCATCTGTATTGCTGTTTTTAAAAACATCAATAATATTACTTAAAACATTTTTATTATATAATAAATCATCTGAGTGAACAAAACCTATTATGTCTCCATTAGCTTTTTCAATACCTTTATTTAGAGCATGATAAATTCCTAAATCTTTTTCTGAAAAAAATTTTATATTATTATGTTTATCTAATAATGTTTTAATTTTTTTAATAGTTGAATCTGTTGATAAACCATCTATTATAATAATTTCAAATTTTTTATAGTTTTGTTTAAGTATAGATTTAATAGATGATTCTATAAATTTACCACTATTAAATGTTGCAGTTATAATAGAAATCTTCATTTAAAATTTAATTTAATTTAATTCTATCTTCTCTATTAGCTAACTCCCATGCTGTTAAAAAAACAAACCTTGTTATTTTTTCTATTTTATCAAAATCTATTTTTTCAATAGTATCTGTTGTTTTGTGATAATCTTCATGAACTCCATTAAAATAAAAAATTACTGGAATATTATTTTTAGCAAAATTATAGTGATCAGATCTATAATAATATCTATGTGGATCATCTTCCATATTAAATGTGTAGTCTAATTCTAATCCAATATATTTTTTATTAATTTCTTCACTAATATTATGTAATTCTTTACTTAACATATCAGATCCTATTAGATAAACATAATTACCATCTACATGCATATTATCTATTCTACCAATCATATCAATATTTAAATTAGCAATAGTATTTTTTAAAGGAAAAATAGGGTTATCTGTATAATATTTACTTCCAAGTAATCCTTTTTCTTCTCCGGATACAGGCATTATTAATATAGATCTTCTTGGTCCTTTACCATCTTTTTTAGCTAACATAAATGCTTCTGCAATTTCCATTATTCCTACTGTTCCTGAACCATCATCATCAGCACCATTAAAAAGTAATGTATCGTGTTTTCCTAAGTGATCATAATGTGCTGTTATTATTATAAGTTCATCTTTTAAATCTGATCCTTCTATATACCCTAAAACATTTTCTCCTTTAATTACTTTATTTTTTTTAAAAATTTTTTTTATAAAATCACTATCACAGTCTTCACATTTACAAACATGTCTATCTGATTTAACTTTAAATTTTTGAAAATATTTATTTTTTTTATAAGGTGGTATTCCAATATTTATAAAATGGTTTTTTAAATATTCAGCAGCCATTTTCTGACCTTTTTTTCCTGTTTCTCTTCCCTCTAAAGAATCAGATGATAGTATAATTAAGTGTTTTTCTAAGTCTTTTTTTAAAATACTTTTAGAATATTTTATATTATCTTGTGAGAAAAGATTTATATTTAATATTAAACATAAAAAAATTATATTTTTCATTATTTAATGACTGGTATTTTATTAATTCTATTTTGATGTCTACCTCCTTCAAATTTAGTTTTTAAAAAAATATCTACTATTTCTTTTACTTTTTCAAATTCTAAATGTCTTGCGGGCATAGTTAATATATTTGCATTGTTATGTAGCCTAGCCTGCTCTGCAATTTCAGTATTCCAACATAATGCTGCTCTTATACTCTGATATTTATTTGCAGTCATATTTATTCCATTTCCCGTTCCACAAAATTGGATTCCAAATATATTTTCTTTGTTTTCAATACTTTTTGATAATTTATGTGAAAAATCTGGATAATCTACACTCTCTATTGAATTACAACCGAAATCTGTAATAATATAATTTTTACTAGATAAATATAATTTTATTTTATTTTTATAATCATATCCGGCATGATCACTCGCAATTCCTATTTTCATTTTTTTATTTTAACATTATGTTAATATTACTATTACTAACTAGATTATTTTAAATATATTTTATTAATATTTTTTAAATTTTTTGTTTATAAATTATTTTATAACTTTTATAACTTTTTAATTAATTTAAATATTAAATATTAAGCAGATTAAAAAAAAATAAGTCAAGTTTTATTATTCTTTTTTCTATTTAAATTTTGAATATAGTTATTAACTTTTATTTAAAGTAAATTTAAAATTATTTATTAAGTATTTAAGTTAATTTACTTTTTTAACAACTTATTTAAAATATTAATATATAATATAAAATTATGAATATCAAAACTTTAAATAATAATAAAATGTTTATAATTTTTAATAATTATAAAAAACAAATAAAACATAAAAAACATATAAACTAAATTAACAGTTATTATATTATAATATATTTTTTAAAAAAAGGTTAAATATAAACTAATATATATAATATATAATTTTTAAAAATAAATAACTTTAATATTATATTTGTATAAATTAATTTATGAAAAAAATAGCTGTAATTGGAATAGGATATGTAGGGTTACCTTTAGCAAGATTATTTTCTACGAAATACCCTGTTATTGGTTATGATATTAGTTTAGAAAGAATAATAGAATTAAATAATTGTAAAGATAGTTTAAATGAATTATCTAAAAATATTATAAAAAAAGAATTAATACAAAAAAATCCATTCAATAATAATTTTAAAAAAGGATTATATTTCACAAATAATTTAAATGATATAAAGCAAGCAAATATTTATGTAATAACTATTCCAACTCCTATTTATAAAAATAAAAAACCAGACTTAAGATTATTATTTAAAGCTACACGTGATGTAGGAAAATTTTTAAATAAAAAAGATATTGTAATATATGAATCAACAGTTTATCCAGGACTCACTGAAGAAGAATGTGTTCCAATATTAGAGAAAGAAAGTAAATTAATTTTTAATAAAAATTTTTTTGTAGGATATTCACCAGAGAGAATAAACCCAGGAGATAAAAAAAGGACAATTGAAAAAATTTTAAAAATAACTTCAGGGTCAAACAAAAAAACAGCATTAGAAATAGATAAACTATATAAAAGTGTTATTAAAGCAGGAACATATTTAGCACCTTCTATTAAAATTGCAGAAGCATCTAAGATTATAGAAAATACTCAAAGAGATATTAATATTGCTTTTGTAAATGAATTATCTAAAATATTTAATTTATTAAATATAAATACAAATGAAGTTTTAAAAGCTGCATCAACAAAATGGAACTTTTTAAGTTTTAAACCTGGATTAGTTGGTGGTCATTGTATTGGTGTAGATCCTTATTATTTATCTAAAAAATCACAAGATTTAGGATATAATCCTAAAATAATTTTAGCAGGTAGAAAATTAAATGACAGCATGGGAGAATACGTTGTTTCTCAAGTTGTTAAATTAATGATTAAAAAAAATATTAAAATTAAAAATTCAAAAGTTTTAATTTTAGGAATAGCTTTTAAAGAAAATTGCAATGATATTAGAAATAGTAAGGTTTTTGATATTATTAAAAATTTTGAAGAATATGATATTAAAACAACTATTTTTGATCCTTTAGTTTTACCTATTTTAGTTAAAAAAAATCAAATTAAAAATTTTAATAATACTTATAAAAAAAATAAATATGATGCAATAGTTTTAGCTGTCAATCATAAAGAGTTTAAAACTTTTAAATATAAAGAAAATCTTAAAAAAAATAGTGTTTTATATGATGTTAAAAGGGTTTTAAAAAATAAAAATATTGATGGAGGTTTGTAAAATATGGTATATTCTTTATACCAAAAGAAATAAAGAAATTAAAGTAGTAGAAGGATTAATCTAAAATGGTTTTGAAGCATATATACCTCTTAGAAAAGAAAAAAGAAAATGGTCAGACAGAATAGTTGAAAAAAATATTTATTTATTACCCTTAACCGTATTATTTTTTATTGAAAAAAAAATATAAATAAAGTGTTTGAAATTAACTGTGTAATAAAATATATGTTTTTTAATGGAGAAAGAGTAAAAGTAAAAAATCATGAAATTTTAGCTATGAAAGATTATGTTAAAAAAAATATAAGAATTTAAAAATAGGTGATAGTATTAAAATAGAGAGTTTAACCAAAATGCAACTATAACAGATATAAAAGGAAAAAAATGTTTTGCTTTTTTAGAAATGTTAGGAGCTACAATAACTTTAAATATAAATAAAAAAAATGAAAATAAAACAAATTTGTTGTATAGGAGCAGGATATGTAGGAGGTCCAACAATGGCGGTAATTGCTTTGAAATGTCCACATATAAAGGTTAATGTTGTTGATATAAACCAGGACCGTATAGATGCTTGGAATGATGATAATTTAGATAATTTACCAGTTTATGAGCCAGGATTAGCTGATGTGGTTAAAGAAGCTAGAGGACGTAATTTATTTTTTTCAACCGATATTGAAATAGCTATTGATGAATCTGAAATGATATTCATAGCAGTAAATACTCCTACTAAGACTTATGGAGAAGGTAAAGGGCAAGCAGCAGATTTAAAGTATGTAGAATTATGTGCCCGTACTATTGCTAGAGTAGCTAAAACCGATAAAATAGTCGTAGAAAAATCAACATTACCTGTAAGGACAGCAGAGGCTGTACAAATAATTTTAGATAAAACAGGAAACAGAGTAAATTTTGAAGTACTGTCCAATCCTGAGTTTTTAGCTGAAGGAACAGCAATAAAAGATTTATTTAAGTCAGATAGAGTTTTGATTGGTGGCCAACAAAACGAAAGCGGGAAAGAGGCTATATCTGCTCTTGTTGACATATATGCTAATTGGATTCCTAAAGAAAAAATATATACAACTAATGTATGGTCTTCAGAATTATCTAAGTTAGTGGCTAACGCATTTTTAGCACAAAGAATCAGTTCTATCAATAGTATATCAGCTTTGTGTGAAGCTACAGAAGCTGATGTTGATGAAGTTGCTAAAGCTATTGGAATGGACTCTAGAATAGGAAATAAGTTTTTAAAACCTTCAGTTGGTTTTGGGGGTAGTTGTTTTCAAAAAGACATTTTAAACCTAGTATATATTGCAAAATCTTTTGGTTTAGATGAAGTTTCTGAGTATTGGAATCAAGTCATTAAGATAAACGATTACCAAAAGGAGCGTTTTGCAAAAAAAATAATGACCTCTCTTTTTGGCACAGTTTCTGGTAAAAAAATAACCCTTTTAGGCTGGGCGTTTAAAAAAGATACTAATGATACTAGAGAATCAGCAGCTATATATATTGCTGATATACTCATTGAAAATGGGGCTGAAATTTGTGTTTTTGATCCTAAAGTTAGTAAACAGCAGATGCTTTCTGATTTGGATAATTTGAACAGTCGATCATCTGAAGAGAATCAAAAGGCAATTAATTATTATTCAGATCCAGTAAAAGCATGTGTAAACTCTCATGCTGTTGCCGTGATTACTGAATGGGATGAATTCAAGTCATATGATTGGGAGAAAATTTATACTAGTTTGATGCAGCCAGCTAAACTTTTCGATGGTAGAAACATCTTAGATAATAAAACTTTAAAACAAATAGGTTTTGATGTATATACAATAGGTAAATAATTGAATTATGAAGTTTAATAATACCCTAAATATATAATGATATTTATATTTTTTTAGATTATATTACGTGTATAAAATTTAATATAAAAACAAGTGTATCATTGTGTATTTTCTTTAAACACCTTAATAATGATGATTAAATTTTTAAATTTTAATTTTTATAGATTTTTAATTAAATTTGTTTTTATATAGGTTTATAATAATTATTTATGTGACTGTATATAGCGAAGCTGTATCTAAAAAGTAATATTAGTAGTAAAACCTTATTAAAATATAATTAAAATTTTGAAGAAACTACCGTTGGTAGTCAAGTAAAGTTATGATAATAAAATCAACAAAAATCTACATAGCTGGCCATAGAGGAATGGTAGGTTCTGCTGTTTGGAGAGCTTTAGAATCTAAAGGCTATTCTAATTTGATTGGTAAAACTAGTAGCGAACTAGATTTAAGAAATCAAAAAGCTGTTGATGATTTTTACAGTTTAGAAATGCCTGAAGTAGTTATTGATGCTGCTGCTAAAGTTGGTGGCATACTAGCAAATAACGACTATCCCTATCAGTTTTTAATGGAAAACATGCAGATTCAAAATAATTTGATTGATGGCGCATTTAAATCTAGAATTGATAAATTTATATTCCTTGGTAGTTCTTGTATTTACCCTAAGTTTGCGTCTCAACCATTAAAAGAGGAATATTTACTAACTGATTCTTTAGAGCCGACTAATGAGTGGTATGCAATTGCAAAAATTACTGGAGTTAAGGCTTGTGAGTCTATTCGAAAACAATTTGAGAAAGATTACGTGAGTTTGATGCCTACTAATTTGTATGGTTTTAACGATAACTTTGATTTAAAATCTTCTCATGTCCTTCCGGCTATGATTCGTAAGTTTCATGAGGCTAAAGAAAATAATCACAGTCCTGTTACGCTTTGGGGAAGTGGAACGCCGATGCGTGAGTTTTTATTTGTAGATGATTTAGCACAGGCAGTAATTTATGCTCTTGAAAACAAATTATCAGAGTATTTATACAATGTAGGTACAGGAAAAGACATCACTATAAAAGAGTTAGCAGAGACTATTCAAAAAGCTGTAGGACACAAAGGAGAAATCGTTTGGGATTGTTCAAAGCCTGATGGAACACCTAGAAAAATGCTGGATGTTTTTAAAATGAAAGCTATGGGTTGGACTTATTCAACAGAATTAAATGAAGGAATTGAAAAAACCTATAAATGGTTTTTAGAAAATATTAATAACTTTAAAGAAGTTAAAATATGAAAGTAGCACTTATAACTGGTGTAACAGGTCAAGACGGATCGTACCTTGCCGAGATATTACTTGAAAAAGGCTATATGGTTCACGGTATCAAAAGGAGATCTTCTTCTTTAAATACTGAGCGTATAGATCATATCTATCAAGATCCACACGAAGAAAATCCAAGATTTAAATTGCATTATGGTGATCTAACCGACTCTTTGAATATCACTAAGATTATTCAGATGTGCCAGCCAGATGAGATTTATAATCTAGGCGCTATGTCACATGTTAAAGTTTCATTTGATGTCCCTGAATATGTTGGTCAAGTTGATGCATTAGGAACACTTCGAATTTTGGAGGCTGTTCGCTTGCTAGGGCTAGAAAAGAAAACTAGAATTTACCAGGCATCAACATCGGAGTTGTATGGTGGAATGCCCGAGAATAAGAATGAGAAAGGTTTTTATGATGAAAACTCACCTTTTTACCCCAGATCACCTTATGGTGTTGCTAAGATTTATGGTTTTTGGATAACTAAAAATTACCGTGAAGCTTACAATATGTTTGCATGTAATGGTATTTTGTTCAATCACGAATCACCAAGGCGAGGAGAAACTTTTGTAACGCGAAAAATTACTCGTGCAGTAGCTAGAATTGCTTTAGGTCAAAAAGATAAATTTTATCTAGGAAATCTTGACGCTAAAAGAGATTGGGGTCACGCCAAAGACTATGTTCAAATGATGTGGATGATTTTACAAGCTGATAAGCCTGAAGATTGGGTAATTGCCACTGGAGAAACAACAACTGTAAGGGATTTTGTCAGATTAGCCTTTAATGAAGTCGGTGTTGAATTAGAATTTAGAGGGGAAGGTGTGGATGAAAAGGCTCATGTAATTTCTTGTGGTGATGAAAACTACCAATTAGAAATTGGTAAAGAAGTTTTATCTGTTGATCCACAGTACTTTAGACCTACTGAAGTCGATTTGTTAATTGGCGATCCTACAAAAGCAAAAGAAAAATTAGGATGGGTTCCAGAGCATGATTTATCTGCGCTAGTCAAAGATATGATGAAATCTGATATCAAATCATTTAAAACAAATTAAGCATATGTGTGGTGTTAATGGTATTTTTTCAAAAAATAAAATATTAAATATCGAAAAAAGAATTATTTCTATGAATAATTCGATAATTCATAGAGGTCCTGATGCAGGAAGTTACTTTATCGATAAAAATATTGCAATTGGTCACAGAAGATTGTCTATAATCGATACTCATTCAAGATCCAATCAGCCTATGCACACTTCTTCAAACATATGGCACATTGTTTTTAACGGTGAAATTTATAATTTTAAAGCAATTAGGAAAGACCTTCGTTATCCATTTAGCACTAATTCAGATACTGAGGTTATTATTGCGGCGGTTGAAGAAAAAGGTCTGAATTGGTTTTTAGAAAGAGCAAATGGAATGTTTGCAATTGCCTTATTTAACTCTCAAACAGATCAACTATTTTTAATTAGAGATCGTTTAGGAATTAAACCATTATATTACTTTCATGATAGTAATCAATTTATTTTTTCATCAGAAATTAAAGGAATTTTATCTAGCGGTTTAGTTCCAGCAATTTTTAATGAAAAAGCAGTCGATGAATATCTAGCAAATAGATTTGTTAGGGCTCCCTACACTTTTTTTGAAAATATTAAACAAGTAAATCCAGGAGAATATATTGTAATTGACAATAATTTAAATCTGAAAGAAAAAGTTTACTGGCAATTACCTTCAGAATTTAATGTTTCTAGTAATTTTAACGAAACCAGTATAACTAAAAAATTTGAAGATGAGTTATTGAAGGCAATAAAACTTAGACTAATTTCTGATGTCCCTTTAGGAACTTACTTAAGCGGAGGAGTAGATTCAAGTTTAATTACTGCAATAGTATCAAAAAATAAAGCTGATAGTATCAATACGTATACTATTGGTTTTCAAGAGTCTAATGAATTTGAATTTGCAAGAGCTGTTTCCGAAAAATATCACACTACTCATCACGAAATTATGATGAGAGAAAATGAATATATTAATCATTGGGAAAGATTAATAGCTTTAAAAGATTCACCACTAGGTGTTCCCAATGAGATTCCGTTAGCCATTATGTCTGAAAAATTAAAAGAAGATATAACAGTAGTACTTTCTGGAGAAGGTGCTGATGAACTAATGGGAGGATATGGAAAAATTTATAGATTACCTTTCGATTACTCAAATAATCATTCGGAAAGTAGTTTCTATGATTCTTTTATTGATAAATATGAGTATGTTCCTAGAAAAATAAGAGATAAATTCATTAATACATCAAAATTGTACAGAGAAGAGTTTGATGAAAAAATAAGAAATGATTTTACTCATTATTCTAATGAACAAAATGTGTTTAGATACTTTCATATGTATCATGTTAAAGGACTTCTGCAAAGAGTTGACATGACAACCATGCAAACTTCTGTTGAAGCAAGAGTTCCGTTTTTAGATCATAACTTAATTGAATTTTGCTACTCTAAAATTCCATACAAGTTAAAGTTAAAATGGAAATCTGCAAATGCAAAAAATAATGCTAAAAATTTGACTTCTGGAATTTACAGTGAAACTTTAGATACTCCAAAATATTTATTGAGAAAGATTGCCTACCAATATTTACCTCCAAATATTGTTGATAGAAAAAAAGTTGGTTTTCCAGTTCCTTTATCGGATTGGATGAAAAATCTTGAAGGTATAGCGTTAGAATTACTTTCTGATGCTAAATGGTTAAAAAATGAAGCTGTAAAAGAATTAATAATTCAAAGTAAAAATGAAAATAGATCTGCTCAGATTTTGTGGATGTTCATTAATATTGAGTTATTTAAAAAACAATATTTTAATAAAAAATGGATATGGTAGTAGGATACACAACTGGAGTTTTTGATTTATTTCACATCGGACATCTGAATCTCCTTATGAAAGCAAGTTTAATGTGTGATAAATTAGTTGTTGGGGTTACAACTGATGATTTAGTATCATATAAAAATAAACAATCAGTAATTCCATTTGATGAACGAATTGAAATTGTAAAGGCAATTAAATATGTTGATGAAGTGGTTCCTCAATACAATATGGATAAATTAGATGCTCATATAAGAATAAATTTTGATATTATGTTTGTGGGTTCTGATTGGAAAGGAACAGAAAAATGGAATAAAATTGAGTCTGATTTTGAAAAAAAAGGAGTGAAAATAATTTATTTTCCATATACAAAAGGAACAAGTAGTACTCTTATAAATCAAACGCTAAAAAATCTTCGTAATCAAAAAAACATTTAAAAAGAATCGTAGTACAATTTATATTTTTTTGAAGTTATAAAATCAAAAAATGATTCAGAAAATAAAAAATAAAATATTTAAATCTAAAGACTATAAAACTCTTCTTACGAACTTTTTGTCACTAAGTACCTTACAGGCTCTTGATTTGTTTTTACCATTGATAACTTTTCCCTACTTGATAAGAGTTTTAGGAGTTGATAATTTTGGTTTAGTGGCATTTGCTCAATCATTTATCTTATATTTTAATGTTTTTGTTGACTTTGGCTTTAATTATTCTGCAACAAGAAGAATATCTGTTAATAGGTTAAATACAAAAAAAGTATCTGAAATTTTTTCTTCTGTAATTCAAATTAAATTAATTTTCCTGTTTATTTCTTTCCTTATTTTACATCTAATAATTTGTTCTTTTGAGAAATTTAGCAGCGATTCTGAATTATATTATTTGACATTTATGTATGTAATTGGGCATTCATTAATACCTACATGGTTCTTTCAAGGTTTAGAAGAAATGAAATTTTTAACTTACATAAATATTATTGCTAAAGGTATATTTACAGTCTTGATTTTTCTTTTAATTAAAGAAAGTTCAATGTACATGTTTGTGCCTCTAATCAACGGGATAGGCTTAATAATTGCTGCAATATTTTCTTTATTTCTTGTTTTCAGTAAATATAAAATAGAGTTTAAATTCTCTAACTTTAGGTTATTATTATTCTATGTCAAAGATAGTTTTGACTTTTTTTTATCAAGATTATCTGTTTCTATTTTTAATTCAAGTAATATTTTTGTTTTGGGCCTTTTTAATAACAATTTAATTGTTGGATATTTTTCTATTGCTCAGAAAATTTATAATGCTTTAAAGAGCTTATTTACACCTGTTTCAAGGACTCTTTACCCTTATATTTCCTACAAAAAAAACATTCAATTTTTTAAGAAAATATTTTATTTTTTGACAACTTTTAATTTTATAATTGTATGTTTTTTTTGGTTTTTTGCACCTAATGTTATTAAATTAATTTCTGGAGAATCTTTATTGATAAGTACATCAATTTTTAGAATTTTAATAATTTACTCAATTTTTACTGTACCTTGTTCTCTACTTGGTTATGCTTTTTTAGCTGCAGTTGGTTACAAGAATTTCGCTAATTATAGCGTTGTAATTGCTTCAATTTTACATATTTTAGGTGTGGTAATTTTATCTTCTTTTAATTTAGTAACTATCTATAATATTACCTACTTAATTGCTTTTTCAGAATCTATTGTTCTTATTATTCGAGTCTATGGAATTCGTAAACATAATCTATGGTCAAAAAAGTTTTAATTTTAAATGTAGTGTCAATACATAAAAATGTTACTTTTAATTTCTTCAAGCTTATAAAATCAATGAACAAACTATTTATATTTTTATTTAACATATTCATAAATAATTTTTTGAGGATTTTATATTTTAAAGGACGTGATGAAAATCTTTGGATATTTGGTTGTTGGGGAGGCGAAAAGTATTGTGATAATTCAAAGTATCTTTTTGAATATGTTTCGCAGAATTTACCTCATATTAACATTGTTTGGATAACTAAAAATAATACAATAAAGCAAAAACTAAAAAATTCTAATCTTAGTTGTCACATGTATAACGAATTTCAGGGTTATAAATCAAGACTAAATGCTGGTTATGTATTCTTTACAAATAGCATGCGTGATTTTGGAAATATTGATCTGTGTCATGGTGCTATAAAAATTGCTCTATGGCACGGAATGCCAATAAAAAAAATGCAATTTGCATCAAATAATTTTAGACAAAAAGATTCTAATTTTATAAAATATTTACAGTATTCAATGTTAAAAATATATAATAGTAAACAACGAGACGTAAGTATTGCAACTTCTGAGGCAACAAAAAATAATTTAATAGAAAGTTTTGAACTGCACCCTAAATCAGTTTTTATAACTGGTCAGCCTAGAAATGATGTTTTATTTGAAACTAAAAAAGCTATTTTTTTAAGGGATCTATTAAAACATAATTCTAAAAATACTTTTATCTTATATATGCCTACTTGGAGGAATTTCAATCAAAATGATACATTCCTAGAAGATTTATTAGGTGAATTAATTGATGATCTAAAATTTAATCAAAATTTAAAAAATAATAATGTAACCCTATATATAAAACCTCATCCACGAATAATTATAAACGCAAAGGGTAATAATAATATTATTGTAATTAATAATTCATTAAATGTTGATTCACAAGAAATATTATCTGCTGCAGATGTTTTAATTACCGATTATTCAAGTGCATTTATTGATTATGCATTATTAGAACGACCAGTTCATTTTTACGTTCCTGATCTTAATGAATTTAAAAAATCAAGTAATGGATTATTTTATTCATTAGATTCATTTACAAGTTTTTGGTTTAAGGAAATTGAAGTTTTAAAGGCTATATTATCAAATCCTACAAAATTTTTAAAACAAGGTTTAGAAAATTCTAGTAAGATTAATTCAATATTTAATGACAATAGTTTAAAAAAAGGCGAATATTGTTCAAATGTTATTCAAAAATTAAAGACTGAAAAAATCATTAAAAATTGCTGAATTTTTCACAAAATATAAATCCATTATTATGTGGCATTTTCCTTTTAATTTGGTCTATGAATTCATATTTTATATTTGGCCCAAATGGTAGACTTCTTCTTCAGTTTTTTGGTTTTTTGTTAGTTGTTTATGCAGCTTATAATATTCCTAATAAAAAAAATCTATTAAAAAAATCAATTATTTCTTTTCTTTTCTTTGTCATAATTATTCTAATTTCATTAGTAAATGAGCAAGAAGTTTTTGATTTCACTAATGTTATTTTCGCATTAGTTTGTTTTACATTGACTATTTTGGGTTTAGTTATTGGTAATAATCATTCTTCTTACTATAATTATATATCTAATACTCACGTGTTTTTATTTTGTGGTTTATTGTTAGTGTCCTCATTTTATTTTCATAATTATTTAAATATCAATTTTTTAAATACAAGAAGTCTTGATTTAGAAAATAGTGTAAATACAATCGGAATGGCATATACAAATGGTATGTTATTTTTCTTTTTTTATTATTTAAGTCTTATAATGAAAAAAGCAAATATTATAATTAGAGGTATTATTATTTTTTCAATCATAGTTTGCTTTTTTAATATATTAGCAACACAATCTAGAGGAGCCATAATTTATATCCTTTTAACATCTTTAATTATAAACTCAAAATTTATTTTTAGCAAAAATATATTTAAATTTATTTTAGCAGTTCTATCTTTAGTTTTGGTGTTTTACTTAATATATCCAATTCTGGTTGATAATTTTCCAATCTTAGAATCAAGATTTCTTGGTCTTTTTAATAGATTAGAACTTCTATTTATGTTTTCTCAAAATAAAAATATTGATTTATCTGCTCAAGCTAGACAATTGTACATAGTAGATTTTTATAATCAATTTTATTCATTTATTTTACTTGGGCAGTTCAATTATAAACCATATCCACACAATCTTTTCTTGGAATTAATAATGAGGTGGGGTCTGATTGGGGTTACTTTATCTTATTTAATATTAAAATCATTTTATAGGGCAATATATACTGTTAATAGTACAACACAATCAAATAATCGCATGCTAATTTTAATATGTAGTTTATTCATTTTTTCTTTATTACAATCTTTATCAAGCTTGTCACTAGAAATGAATAGAATGTTATGGTTAGGCTTTGGCTTTTTTATTACTTTTAAGAAATGAATAAAAATTTTTGTTTGATATATAATTATGCACATCATTACAGAACAGACATATTCTGTTTGTTAGATAAAGAATTTTCAATAGATTTTGTTTTCGGAGACAAATATCTTGATGTCAAAAAAATGGATTATTCATTACTCGAGAATTTCAAAAAAGAAGTTAAAAATAAAGTTTTATTTAAAAAACCTATTTATTATCAAACTGGTGTTTTAAGGCTTTTTTTTGAAAGACAATATTCATCTTATTTGATGTTAGGTGAAACAATTTGTGTTTCTACATGGATAATGCTTTTCCTTTGTAAGATTTTTAATAAAAAAATATATTTTTGGTCGCATGGATGGTATGGTAAAGAGTCACCTTTTCGAAGAAGTTTAAAAAAAATATTTTTTTCTTTATCAGATGGGACCTTTCTTTACAATAATTATTCTCGAAATTTAATGATTAAACATAATTTTAATCAAAGTAAATTACATGTAATTTATAATTCATTATCATATGATTCACAATTGAAAGAAAGATCAAAAGTTAAAGAGTCAAAAATTTTTAAAAATAAATTTAACAACACCAACAAAAATTTAATTTTTATTGGTCGTTTAACAAAAGTTAAAAAACTTCATTTACTTATAGAAGCCTTAAATATTTTAAAAAATAGACATAAACATTATAATTTAATTTTGATTGGCCAAGGTGAGTCAAAACATGAGTTAATCAATCTAGTTAAAAAGTTAAACCTTTTAGATGTTGTTTGGTTTTATGGTGCTTCTTATAATGAAGCAGAATTATCAAATTTAATATATAATGCTGATTTATGTGCTTCACCTGGTAATGTTGGATTAACAGCAATTCATTCGTTAACTTATGGAACTCCAGTAATCACACATAATAATTTTAATTATCAAATGCCTGAATTTGAGTCAATTGAAGTGAACAAAACAGGTCTATTTTTTAATTATGATGATGTCAATTCATTAGCAAATAATATCGAGTTATGGTTTGAACAAAATCAAGATAGAAATCAAATTAGAAGAGCATGTTATAAGGTCATTGACACAAAGTTTAATCCTTACTACCAGATTGAAATATTTAAAAAATTTTTAAAATAAATTAAAATGTTGAAGCTAAATTATTTAAAAGGGATATTGAAGAATATATTTAATTTAAGAATATCTCTTTTAGCAATTATCGATAATAAATCAGAAATTCACCCCACCGCTAGGTTAGGAAAAAGAACTAAATTATTTTTTTCTTCTATTGGCTCATATACCTATATATCTTCGCGTACTGAAATTTCTCATGCCAAAATCGGAAAATTTTGTTCAGTTGGTCGTGATTGCGCAATTGGTTTGCCATCACATTCAATAAATCATATTTCTACTTCTCCAATTTTTACTTCAATACATAATGCTTTAAAGTATAAATGGATGAATAAAAATTCATTCAAAGAATTTAATACCACTACCATAGGTAATGATGTATGGATAGGTTCAAAAGTTATAATTCAATCAGGTGTAAATATAGGAAGTGGCTCAGTTATTGGAGCTGGAGCAGTAGTTACTAAAAATTTCCCACCTTATTCAATCATTGGTGGAGTCCCCGCTAAAATAATTAGATATCGTTTTGATGATACTTTAATTAAAAAGCTTTTGGCTCTAAATTGGTGGGATATGTCTGAAAATAAATTAAAGGAAAACATACATTTTTTCAATAAAGCAAATTTTAATGATTCTGATATTATTCAATTTTTAAATTCTTCAAAATGAAAGTTTCAATCATTACAATTTGCTTTAATAACGAGAAAGATATAAAGGCAACAATAGAATCAGTCGTTAGTCAGACATATTCCAACATAGAATACATAATAATAGATGGTTCATCGACAGATAATACACTTAATGTAATAAAAAAGTTTGAAACTGATATATCAAAAGTTATTTCTGAAAATGATGATGGAATTTATGATGCCATAAATAAGGGTATCCAAAACTCTACTGGTGATATTTTAGGATTAATACATGCTGGAGATGAATTATACGATATATCTGTAATAGAAAAAATTGTACATCACTTTAAGAATAATAAGATTGATGCATTATATGGTCACAGTAAGATTTTTTCAGAAAATGGCAAAAAATTAGTAAGAATAAATAAAAGCCCAGAATATCATGATAAATTGTTATCTTACGGCTGGCTTCCATCTCATCAAAGTTTTTATGCCAAGTTAAATTTATTTAAAAAATATGGAAATTATAATTTAAATTATAAAATAGCAGCTGATTATGAATTATTGCTGCGTTTTTTATTAGTAGAGAAAGTAAATGTTAAATTGCTAGACGAGTATATAGTTAAATTTAAACTTGGTGGAGCAAGCTCAAAAAGTATTGTTAATATTTTAAAACAAAATAAAGAATGTTATATTTCGTGGAAGGATAATGGATTAAAGATTCCATTTTATACAATGATTTTAAAGTTACTAAGAAAACTAATTCAAATATTCATTGCTAAATTTTTTTATCATGACAAATAATTCAAAAACTTATAATTTTTTAAAAAAAATAGGTTTAAACTTTTCTAATGATGAATACAGAAATATTTCATTTAAAAATGCTTTAAAAAGAGGGTTATACGGAATCATAAAAGCTGTTTTACTTAGGTATTGTATGTATTCTGTGATTTTATCTCCGTTAAATTATAGATTGATTCGTCCTAAAATATGGAGATTAATTGGGGCAAAAGTCGGAAAAAACACTTTTATTGGTTATGATGTTTGGATGGATTTTAATAATGCCCAATTAATAGAACTTGAAGATAATGTTCATATCGCAAATCGCTGCTTGTTGCTGTGTCATCAGCGAGATTTGTCTAATTATTTTGTAGGTGATGATTATTCAAAGTTAGGATACAATAATCAGAAAATTCATTTAATGAAAGGATGTTTAATTGGTATGGGTTCAATAATACTTCCCGGTGTTGTTGTGGGAGAAGGATCAATTATTGCTGCAGGCTCATTAGTAACTAAAGATATACCCTCATGGACAATAGCTGCTGGAAGACCAGCTAAAGTGATTAAAAATATTCAAAGAAAATGAAAATATTAACTTTTGATATTGAGGAATGGTTTCATATTCTCGATTATTCTAATGTGCGTAATGTAAAAAATTGGTCAAATTATGAGTCTAGAATTCAAGAAAACATGGAGACTATTTTTAAAATCTTAGATAGTTCAAATGTTTCTGCAACTTTTTTTGTAGTGGGATGGATTGCTGATAAGTATCCAAATATTATTAAAAAAATTTCTGATCTTGGTTTTGAAGTCGGCAGTCATACCCATTCCCATCAACTATCTTTTGAGTTAGATCGAAAATCATTTTTTAAAGATGTGGAAAGGTCAATATATACCTTGGAAGACACTACAGGTAAAAAAGTAAAAAGTTTTAGAGCTCCAGGCTTTTCAATTACTGAAAAAAATAAATGGGCTTTTGAAGTGTTATATGAATTAGGAATTGAAAAAGATTCTTCCGTATTTCCTGCAAAAAGAGCTCATGGCGGCTTACAAAGTTATAAATATACTACGCCTTCTTTATTGGAATACAATGGAGTTCAACTTAAAGAATTCCCTATCAACACATTTAATATATTTAATCATCATATAGTTTTTTCTGGAGGAGGTTATTTTCGATTACTTCCATATCCCTTAATCAACACTATGACAAAAAAGTCTAGTTATATAATGTCATATTTTCACCCTAGAGATTTTGATTACAATCAACCTCTACTTACTGGACTGTCATTGCCAAGGAAATTTAAGTCATATGTTGGTTTAAAAAATTGTAGGCCCAAACTTGAAAGATGGTTGTCCGATTATGATTTTATTGATTTGAATACAGCTAATAATGAAATAAATTGGGATACTGCTCATATTATAAAATTATAATCTCTATGACATTTAATAAAAATCAGACAATTAAAATTATATAATTGAATTTTCTTAATATATTTAGGATAAATGCTTAATCTTGCAATATGAACTATAAATTATGTGCCTTCTCCATTCTTACTGCGTTTATTTTAGTCTCTTGTTCTTCAAAAAGTCAATTGCTTTATATAGGAGATCATAATAAATATTCGCAAAAAAACATTGAACATTCATCTGTTTTAGTCTCAAAAAATTTATCGTACATCCAATCTGGAGACATACTTAAAATAGAAGTAAGTAGCTTGGTTACTGAAGCAGCAACAATATTCAACAAAAGCTCTAATAAATCACAGAATAATTATGATATGGAAACATTGCTTCTGAAGGGATATCTAGTTAACAATAACTTTGAAATTAATTTACCTGTTTTAGGTGTAATTGATGTACAAAATTTAACCCAGCAAGATTTAGAAAAAAAAATAACCAATCTGCTAGTTGATCAAGGACATCTACAAAATCCAACTATTAACATTACTAGATTGAATTTTAAATTTACTGTAATAGGAGAAGTGGCCAATCCTGGAACATTTTCAACTTTAGACGAAAACATTAACCTTTTTCAAGCAATAGGTCATGCGGGTGATTTAACTATAAATGGTAAAAGAAAAAATATTATCTTGTTAAGACAAGTGAAAGGTCTGCAAAAAATTTATAATATTGATCTTACAAAATCAGACATAATAAGAAGGCCATATTTTTATATTCATAATAATGATGTTATTATTGTTGAGCCAAATTTCAGTAAAGTTAAAAGCGCTGGTTTTATTGGAAGTCCGACCTCTATTGCATCAATTTCTTCTCTCCTGTTAAGTATAACCTTGTTGTTAATAAATAATTAAATGGATACCAAATATTTTATAGAAAAAGAAGATGATAACTTTGATATTAAAAAGGAGTTTTTTAAATATTTTTTTTATTGGAGGTATTTTTTATTAGCAACAGTTTTTTGTTTATTCACTGCCTTCAATTATATAAAATATTCTAGCAAGATCTATGAAACAATTGCAAAAATTAAAATATTAGATAAAAAAGATAGCGCTTTAGAAATGCCTTCAGCTCAAGACTTGTTTTCGTCCTCTAAAATAAACTTAGAAAATGAGAAAGAGCTTATTATTTCATATCCAATATTAAAAAAAGTAGTTGAAAAGTTAAATCTTAATTTGTCAGTTTTTGTTCTAGCAGATATTAAAACTGGACTAATTACACAAGATAGTTATCCTTTTGTAATTAAATCAAAAATTAAGAAACAAGATATTATTGAGTCTGAATATAAAGTGGTTTTGAAAGAAGAAGGCATGGAGATTATAAACTATCAAAATGATGATACGGTTTATGTTTTTAAAGATTTCACTACAACTAAAATTAAACACGACCTTCCTTTTAGTATATATAATGTAAATAAAGATAAAATTGGTTTAGAGCCGTATTTATTAAAATACCAAACAACTGAACAAAAAATTAAAGAATTAAAAGAAGAAATTGTTTTAACCCAAGTTGGTAAAGAAAGTGACATATTATCTATAACGTTCAACACAACAAATGTTAAGTATGCAAAATCAATTATTAATGAGCTTATTGACACGTATGATCAAGATGGTATAGAAGATCGTCAACTTATTCATAAAAGAACTATAGATTTTGTAGACTCAAGATACAATTATCTAAAAGAACAATTAGATTCAATTGAAAGTAGTAAACAACAATTTAAACAAGAAAACAATTTAGTAGACTTATCTATGAACTCTCTACAATCATTAGAAAAAAGTGCTAATACTGAAGAATTAATTTTTACAAATGATAATCAAATTTATGTTACTAATAGCCTAATTGAAGAATTAACCAAATTGAATTTTGAATTACTCCCCTCTAATATTGGTATTAATAGTACAGAAATTAATTTACTCATTGGGACTTATAATGAAAAGGTTTTAGAACATAAAAGGCTTTTGCTAAGTGCTGGCCCTAATAATCCTGTTACATTAGCAAGTAATAACTTAATAAATGATAGCAGATCAAGTATTATATTTTCGCTACAAACATATATTAATCAACTTAGCAATCTTAAAGAAAAACAAATTAATGAATTTAATAAGTTTGACAAGCAATTAGTTTCACTTCCTTTAAATGAAAAATTACTTAGGTCTATAAATAGAAATCAAGAAACAAAAGAAGCATTATATTTATTTTTATTACAAAAAAGAGAGGAGGCAGAAGTAAGTTTTGCTGTGACAGAACCAAGTATAAAAGTCATTGAATATGCTATTTCAAATTCTATTCCCTTTTCTCCTAGGGTTAGTATAATTTATTTAGGAGCAGTACTAATAGGCTTGCTATTACCATTTACTGTCTTGTATATATTCTTTATGTATAATACTAAAATTCAAACTAGAGATGACATTCTTGAAACGACCAAAGATTTAAATATAATAGCGGAAATTCCATTTTTTGACACTATAGATGCACAAAAGATTTTTACTAATCCAAAAGATAGATCACTAGTTTCTGAATCATTTAGAATGCTTATGTCAAATTCTAAATATCTTCTTAAACCCAATCAGTGTAGCGTTTTGACTGTCACCTCTTCAATTAAAGGAGAAGGGAAAACATTAACAGCAATTAATTTAGCCAATGCCTTTGCTTCTTTAGATAAAAAAGTGCTTTTAGTTGGTTTTGATTTAAGGAACCCACAGCTTCACAAATATATGGGTGAAGACAAAAACCAACCGGGAGTTGTTAATTATTTAGTTGATAATAAACATATTTGGAAAGATAATTTGCTTAAGCCTTTTGCTGAATTTAAATCTATGGATGTACTGCTATGTGGAGTTATACCTCCTAATCCACTTAATTTAATTAATAATGGTAATCTTGAAATGTTCTTAGAAGAAGCAAAAAAAGATTACGATTATGTTATTTTAGACTCTGCTCCCACCTTATTAGTGGCTGATTCACAATCCATATTAGAAAAATCTGATGCAGTTGTATACCTTACTAGATGTAATGTTACTGAAAAAGAACTTATTAATCATATTTTAAAATTAAGTAAAAACAATAATTTAGGTGTAGTTTTAAATGGAGTTGGAGAGAAAAATGCTTACACTTATGGATATGGATATGGCTACAGTTATGGCTATAAATACAATTATTCATACAATTACGGCTATGGATATGGTTACAGTGAAGATTCAAACTAATTTTAGTTGTTTCCCTCAGTTTGAGTATCTCTTTAAAAATATTTACTATTTTAGTCTTTACTAAAGACAAACTATTATGAAGAAAATATTTACGATACTTTTTACACTTTCAATATTGAGTAGTACTAATGCACAGATCCCTTGCGTTGACAGCTCTTTAATTGATCCCACAGCAATGTGTACATTTATATATAATCCAGTTTGTGGATGTAATGGTGTTACTTATAATAACGATTGCCTTGCTGAAGTTGTTGGAGGTGTTACATCATGGACGCCTGGGCCTTGTGGCTCTTCTTCTGTTCCTGGATGTATGGATCCGACTGCAGTTAACTATGACCCTTTAGCTACTATTGATGATGGTTCATGTATTTACAATCCACC